>Ga0307507_10004493_pt1 | contig 24643 bp, 5 predicted proteins | sample 7_EM_MG_FD_207223 | JGI IMG/M metagenome (GOLD analysis project Ga0307507, IMG submission 207223) | Populus trichocarpa ectomycorrhiza microbial communities from riparian zone in the Pacific Northwest, United States - 7_EM | ecosystem: Host-associated > Plants > Roots > Unclassified | place...
GCTCTTCTTCTCCTTTCCTCTCTCTAGCTTTGGATCCTCGTTTATAGACAATCCAATCGTACAGGCTTGCGCGACCCTCTTGCCGTGCTCGTGCCTTGATTGACTAAGTCGCTAACAGACGCGAACTAAGGGCCTATTAAAAGGGTTGGTTCCTTAAGTACCTAAAGCCTTTTAGAGGGCCTAATACTCCTTATTGGGTTTAATTTTAGGTTCTAAACGCGTAGTAGATGTGGACTAAGGGCCTATTAAATAGGGGTTGGTTCCTTAAGTACCTAATACCTTTAAAGTGCGTAATGGACGCGAACTAAGGGCCTATTAGATAGGGGTTGGTTCTTTAAGTACTTAAAGGCTGTATATAAAGAATTAAGGGCCTCTTAAGAAGAGGGGTTGACTTTTTAAATATACGTTGACTGATGCTCCTTAGCAAACGGGATTGGTAGAGGCCTGTAGCAGGGACTGATCGAGCTTGTCTCTCTTTATAGGTAATATGTCTCCTGATCTATAATCACTAATTAGTGTCGGTATTACTTCCGGTGATACGTATTGCTATTGCAATAGTGTAGGGGTGGTAACTGATTTAATTGATGCTTGATTGATTCTCCTATTCTATAGGTGGAATTTGGTGGATTTCCTGAGCTCGCTTAGCTCACGTGATCGTGTGAAACTGCATTGCGAAACCTTGTTCAGACACTTAATTTTAGTAGCTTTATAATAAAGTCCTATAATATAACCCCCTATAGCCTTTCTGGTATTTTAATAGGTTATAGCCCTCTATATAGCTTATGCCTTATTAGTTTATTTCTTTAGCAGTCTAAACATATCTTTAGAATTTTCCATACTATGCCCTAAATTCCATTAATAATATACTCCTCTTGGAGTCTTAATACTAAGCCTATAGCTCCATTATATTCCTAGATTATTCTCTTATAGAATTCTCTAACAAATTCTTTTGCGGTTAATTTTAAAATATAGGTCGCTTTCCTATTCTCGTAATATTCTATATTTAGATATTCTAGCTATACTTATAGAATTCTTTATGCTTAAAAGCTCTCTAGTATCTTATAAACTTAGTTTAGTTCGTCTTCTTAAGTTGCTATAATCTTAGGATAATTATATCTAATTAATCTGTCTTTGTCTTTTCGTAACATTACTCCTAAAGGTTTTTTATTATTCTATAATTTAGCCTTTCTACTAAGTATATCCGCCTTTACATTCTTAGTGCCTTTAGTATACTAAATCTTAAAATGGTATTCTATAAGTTTCTCTGCCTACTCAATCCATCTTTAATTAAGTTCCTTTATTATTAGGAATTCTATTAAGTTCTTATAGTCCATTTTAACCATAAATAGTTTCTCTATACCTTATAATAATACTCTCCATTCTTTAAGTACTGCAACTATACTTAATAACTCCTTATTATAGATATTAGAGTTTAGTTCTGGTAGTATTATCTTTTAACTATCCCTTAGACCGGCCGCGTCCTCCTAAAAGCACAGATCAACCTTAAGAGAGGGCGATTTGACTAATTAGATTGCTAGAATCCTTAACACTAACGCTATGCACCTTAGTACGCGTATAGTCCACTAGCTTATAGGAGGACGCGGCCGGTCGAAGGGATAGTATGCTACTAGATACTATACGTCTTAGTATTTCTATAGTAAGTATACTCCTAGTATAAAGTCTAATACGTCTATTTCTATAACCGTTTCTAGCTTTGGTTGATAGATCTTAAGGATTAGATCCTAAGTAAATAATTCCTTAAGTTCTTAAAACAGCTTTTTTACTTATTTCCTTATACCCGTGGTGACTCCTATTTTATTAATTAAGTAAATAGCTTAATATTCTTTAACCATTATACTATTGTGGGAGGGTACGGTCTCTCTCAGATAGAAAGTCACTGTGCTGTTAGTCTATCTATCTATCTATCTATCTGTCTGTCTGTCTATCTATCTATCTGTCTATCTATCCATCTATCTCTCTATCTATTTGTCTGTCTATCTATCTATTTATCTATCTATCTGTTGGTTGGTCGGTCAGTTATAATTAGTTAGAAGTAATTAGTAAAGCAGTTAGTAAGAAGAGAAATAAAAGAATGTATTCCGGTAACTGGTAGGTTTGTAATATATAAGAAGGAGGAAAGTCGAAAGCTCTATAAATATAGGAAAATGCCAAGATACTAAGTACGGGATATTTTACCCCACTACACTATAAACCTTCTATAGTAGTTGCAAACCCCTAAAAACGATCTTAACTACGTAACATTCTCTAGTTCTTGCCAATTTACTATAGCTTTAACTTTCTTTAGGTCTATATTAATCTTTTCTAGTTTAATAATAAATCCTATAAAATTAGTCTTCTTTATAAAGAATTCGCATTTCTTAATAGCTACTAACATTTATTCTTTTTATAGTCTCTTTAAGACCCATTTAGCCTATTCTCTATATTCTTCTTTTGTTATAAAGTAGATAACATATATCGTTAAGGTATGCTATAATAAATTTATCTAAGTGTTCTTCTAATACACTATTAATTTACTTTTAAAACGTCGCTAGTGCATTTATAAGCCTAAATTATATAACTAATAGCTTATATAGTCCTTCCTTAAATTAAAGGCCGCCTTTTATTTATTGCCTTCCTTAATCCTAATCTAATGGTATGCCTATTTTAGATCTATCTTTATAAAGATTTATATATTGCTAATCCTATTCTAGATTTTACTAATTAAGGGTAAAGGATATTTATCCTTTCTAGTAATACTGTTTAACTATCTATATTTAATATATAGTCTAAAATTTTCGTTCTTCTTTAGTATAAATAATATTGGGTATTCTGCTAATAATAATGATTATTTATTACTTAACGTCTAATTTAGATCCCTATTGGACCTACGCGGACTACTCCTTATATATATATAGGGAGAAAACTCTATTTAAGAAAACTATACAATCTATCTCCCCGCCTTTTAAAACTCGCCTACTAAGCGCCTATAAGTTGCCTATAGTGCTTTACTACCTTACTTTTTAACCTTCTTAGGAACTACTACTGCCGTAATAAGCCTACGGACACGCTAGTATTATAGACTTTGTTTTACCACTGTAGAGTTATTAGGGGGTGCCTATTGCTTGCCCCTTTGCCTTTTATTGCTATTTCCTTTGCAATTTGGAACTAGTTTAGTATATTTTAGCTAATAAGCCACTAGATAGCTGCCTTGAGGCCTTTTTATATTAAGAGTAATATATTATAGTTCTCTATACTAGCTGCTAAAAGCATTACTTCTTAGCTAGTGCGTAAGGGATATAACAATATTACGTATTTTAGTGTCTATCTTAGCTAGCTATATTCGCACCTTAGGCTGCCTACTAAAATACCTACCTAGTAAAGCTAATCTTTTAGTCCTATTATTCCTGTCCTTAAAAGTGTTGCTATTATATTTTATGCCTTTATTAGGCCTTTTTAGAGCCCTTAGAGATTTACCCCCTATAGCATTAACTATATTATAGCTTGGGTTCCTTTTACCTAAGTTAGCCTCTATACCTTTAACTCATATATATCTCTCTAGCGTTAGTCTAACTAGTATTATATTGCGGTAGATGGATTTTAAGTGTTCTTTTATGCTCTACTTTAGCTCCTTTCTCTTTCTTACTATTATCTTTACTAGCCTTTTACGCGGTTCCCTTTCTTCTCTATATAGGCCTAGGCCCCAACACCACTATTCCTTTTCTGTTTTCTCTACCTATTTTTCTAATATATCTTCCTTACTTTAGGGTTATTAGTTTATTCTCCTACAGGGCACCCTAGGGTCCCTCTATAGTTTATTTAGACGTGATTTAATATACTTTATAATATTAGAGTTACGTTTCTTTTGCGCCCTTTATATTATAGCGGCTTTAATATACAGTTATAGGGGGAGAATATTAGCTTCCTTCTTAAGCAGTGCTATAGCCGTTTACTTATACCTACCTATTTATAAGGGGACTTTATAGACAGGGGGATATAAGACACAATTATAGAACAGGATAGATTAGTGAGAGAGACAAATCCTTAAGGAGGTAAGGCCTCTAGGATTGTGGAGACTATATACTACGGGTATATGCCTCTAGTACGTAACCAGCGACCAACTAAGGGGCGTCTGGAGGTTGTCCTAAGGGCAACCTAAGGTGTCCGTAATAATATCCCTTATATTGCCCCCCCCCCTTCTTACAGTTGTCCCCTAATCGCTATTACCTTGCGGTAGGAAGATTATAAGGGCTTATCCTAAAAGGGGTTCGGAGAGATATAAGAGAGATATTAGTATGCCGCTGTATATTATCTATCTATCTAACCCCTACTTTAAACTCCTAGAAAACCTTAATAAGAAAAAAAAAACAACTAGAGAAAAAATATAAGGATTGCTAGAAGACCTATTAAAAGCCTACTAGAAGCATACTGGTAACTACCTAGGCTAATACAGGGATTTTTATGCAACTTTATCTCCAAGCCTTTATACCGGTCTATAATTAATTATAAATATTATAGGCAATTTAGTATTCTAGTATAGTTCCATAGAACCTTTTAGTATAGAATTTAACGTATAGAGCCTTAGCTTGCCGTCATCTTTAACTTTTAAGATATTAATCTATAATCCTTTCTCATTGGTCCTATACTATATATTTAGCGTAGCTCTATTACCCAGTAAACAGGAGGGGTATTTCACAATAGCGCCTTTAGCTATTATGCAATTATTAAGAACGTTTATAATGTTATTCTTTAATATTATAGTATTGTTTAGGTATAATTCAACCTATATACATCTATAATTAATGTCTTAATTGCCTTCCCTGGCCGCGTAATTAGTTTTTATAAGGAGGTAATAGCTAAATAGCTTATATGCGTGTTTCCTTCCTTCTAAATTGCGCTATTATAACGGAGTTATATTGGTAAGGTTGCGGCTATTTACTAAAAGGGTATTAGAAGGTAAAGTATAGAGATACCTTGCTTATTAAGCTGCTCCTTTTCCTTAATACTTCTTTTCTATTATTAATTTAATATACCTTTTTATTCTCCTACTAACTACTCTTCTAAGCTAATTCCTTAGCGTATTTTGGCCCTACTACTATATATACAACCTTAACCCCCGCTAACCCATAACTGGTGCTAGTCCTACCTAAATAACTTTGCCTATACGTCCTTAAAAGACCAGAAGTCTAATAAGAAGATTCTAGATACTTATAATAAGACCCACTATATATAGTCTAATACCTTTAGCCCTTATAATTAATACATATGTATTAAGAGCAGCAGTTGCGTTAAGGTAAGCATTTCTATTCTTAATAGATTTCTATTACTAACTTTAAGCTTTAATAGCCTAGGCCTAAGTGGCGACAATCCTTTAATATCCTTAACTACTATATCGCCTAGGCTCTTGCTTATTCTAGCGCTAATATTAAATATCTAGGTCAAATTTAAGACTATACCACAGCTATTTATACCGCCTATAATTTATAATAAGCTAGCTAGTAATACCTAATAAGGGAGTAAGGCTAGTATACTAAGGATAGGGTAAGGAATAGGGGTGGTAAGAAGAAGGTCGCCATCTACTATAAGAAGGAGTTCGCGTATATATGTTAAGTTTTAAAAGAGCACAATATAATACGGTATTAGGTAGGTTACCCCTTGGGTACCTAGTAGATAGGTAACTAACAATTACTATAGTAAGGTCTTAGTAGTTCTGATCTCTACTAGCCAGCTAATATCTCCATTTATTCTGGGCTTAAGCGTATTTTTATTAACTATAAGCTTACGCCTTAGAAACTTTATTAGTACTAGTTTAGACCTAATATTAGTGCTAAGCGTTTAAGAGTCTCTGCTCCTTTTACACCTTATTAGCCTACCCCTATTTTTATACCTACGCGTACTCCTACTAAGGCTTCTAGATTTTATTCCTATCAGCCGTCACTTAGCGGGCCAATAGATACTAATCCTACACCTAAGGATAAGGTATAGTAGCTTTTAATTCAGGTATTTAGGATTAATTTTTATATATAGTAGCAATTAATTAGTGCTTAGGAAGGCCTTATAAGGCATTTAGGAAGGTATAGGAACACTATTCCTAATATAGACTAATAAATAGGGATGCAATTCTAGCAAAATACCCTATTAATTCTATACTATATACGTAAAAAGGCTGAGGACCTATTCTACCTTAGGCTATAGCCCTAATCCTTATAGTTTCCGGGGCCTACCTATTCCATATCCAATTTAACCTATTTACTCTTTCCATAAGCTTTCTTTATAAGTCGCGATAATACTATAGTATTAGAGCGCTTTTTATAATTTGCGGATTACGGACCTTAGTCCCAATATTCTTTTAAAATATCTTCGCAATAATTAAGGTAATCCTCTAGTTCCTATATAGAGTCCTTAGCGGGCTAGCCTAGCCATTTAACTTTATATTAAAGCTTGTTCTTAATAGACTTATAGCATAGTATAGCTTTAACCTTATACTACTCGTCCACTACTTTAGGGTGTTAAATTAGGCCTAAACGGAAGTTCTTTTCCAGTAGTGGTCTATAATATAGCTCTAGTAGATTTATATAAAATACTAGATATATATAGGCTATAGATAGGGGTAGCTAGAGACAGTAGGCTAGCTTACTAATTTATTCCTTAACTTAAAAGGGACCTAGATATCTTATATTAAGCTTCTTTAATAATTAACAGGTCTTAATATTTATTAAATATAATAGAACCTCGTCGCCTACTCTAAAATGCTTATCCTAGTATTTACGGTTATACTAGAGTCTTTACTACTCTTAGGTATCTTATAGGCTCTGCTTTATATACTTCTATTACTCCTTCCATTTTTAAAGGTATCCTTATACTCTCCAGTAAATATCCTTAGACTTCTTAGTAGGATCCTATAATTAATTATATGGCCTTAGCTAGTAATTACTGGGTATACCATTAAACCTAAATAGTTAGACGTCGTAGGCAATCTAAATTAGTCTATACTTATGCGATGCGTATTGCTTTAAATTATAAGCATACTCTATATATAGAAGTAGCTTATACTAGTTATCTTGCTAGTAGTTCAAATATATTTATAGGTAAGACTCTAGTTCCTAGTTCTAGCGTTCTATTTACCCGTCTATTTATAAATGGAAAGCCATACTATAATAGTGGTTTATCTTTAAATGAAAGCATAGATTTAACCAGTACTAGCTTATAAAGATGCTGCCCCTATTAGTAATAATAAAGTGCGGCTAATCTACTTTAAGAAAGCATTTCTCCTTAATTAGGCTAGTAAGCGCTTATATATTAGTTGTCTTATTAATAAAAAGGTATTAGACATGCTTTAAAAACCTATTAATAAGTACTAGAACTAAATTATATATTCGTCCTTACTTATTCTTTAATAGTGGAAGATCCGTAATAAAATCTATACCGTAATATTGCTATAGTTCGCTAGCAAGAGGAACCAATTTAAGTAGACCCCATAGCTTGTGCCTTTAGATTTTATATACTTAACACTTCTTATAGTGGCTAATATACTCCTTTGCTTCCTACTTAAGTTTTAGCCAATAGTATTTACGTTAAAGTAATTTTACTATCTTAGCTTAACCATAGTGGCCGCCTAAAAGATTATTATAATTCTTTATAAGAATTTTCTAATATAGATTTGCTTCTTATAGCACCTAAATTTTACCATTTCTACGCAGTAGGCCTATTAGGTCTAGTTCCTAATTTTAGTACCTTATATATAACGGAATCCCTTAGGAGGTATATATTAGATAAGACAGTAGAAGGTTTTATTAATGTCCCGTCTATGTCCCATATATATTCTAGAGGAGACATAGTTAGGTAGATAGGGGCGAAAGGTTTTACTAGTGTCTTAGAAGGTTTATATAGGAAGCTGGTTCTCCTCTAGAGAAGAACTAGCGATTAGTCTCTAAATAGAAGTGGTTAGAAGCATTTGTCCTTTAATACATAAAACTTATTCTACCTTTAACTTACCTTTAACTTACCTTCTACTTACCTATAACACTGCTAATTAGATAATTATACATTCTGGTTAGGCTGGCCTCTTACAATTCTAATTACTTACAATCTATTAGGAACGTACGGCTATTAATTAACAATAACGGGCCATACTCCTTTACCCTATAAAGCAACGCCCTTACCTTAAGAGGCTTAGAGAGCCTCTCTAGAGGAGCGCATTCCCTCTACTTACAAAGGAGTAGATTAGGAAGCTACAGCTAGTCTATCTAACTTTATAAGACCCTTAAAAATAATTACCGCTGGGGAGTTATTAGAGCGGTCACTATATAAGACCCTATAAAAAATAAAGGAGTTGGAGATACGATTAAGATAAGCATATTAAGACTACTAAGGACAATTATAAGGACAATTAGGAGAAGCATAGACACTCTAAATATAAAGCGGACTTAAAGGGGCAACGCCACACTACGCTATAACATTAGAAAAACCTAAATTCCGTATAAAGGAACCTAATAAGTATAATGGTAATAATCTTCAAAACTATAATTATTTTATCTGTTAATACAAAACTAAGTTTTAGCTGGACCCAAAATAATACTCTAACGAGTATAATTAGACACTAATTACTTCTACCTTCCTATATGGCACTATTAAGAGTTTATAGACACGCTACAAGAAGAAACTTACTATACCCCTTAAATTTAGTAAACTTAAGTCCTAGTTAGTTAATTAGATCTAAGACCCTACTAATTAAGGGATGGATTATAACCAGTAATACTATAACGCCTGTTACGGAACCCTACCGTAGGGGCCTCCATAGGAGAGCCCCGTGCTCTCGCGTACACCTCGCGTACAGCTTACGTCAGCTACGCGTAGGTATATCACCTCCTTACGCCCTCGACCCTTACAATCGATCGCGTAACGTCTTGTAGACTCCCCAAATACATACGTTCTGTAGCCATTGCCCCCGTCCCATAACATTACGTTGCGCCTTTTTTATCACCGACGCTTAGCCTATGACCAATTCTACGTCTCTACGATACTATAGGCGCTGCTAGAAGCAGCGTGCCTTCTACCTTGTACTTTTAAAGAACTAACAATAGTAAGACGAAATTCCTTACTAGCTATTATATTAAACTTAAAGAACAATCCAATACCTATATTAAACCCACAACGCCAATTAATCCCAGAAGGATTTAATTCACTAACTATAGCCTTAACCCCTAAAGGGAAGCCTAGTGGCTTAAAAGACTATAACAACCTTAACAAGGTAGACATTAACAATGTCTTATCCTTTATTAACTATATAACTACGGACAAACAAGCTAAAGGGCTACTACCTATTAAGATTAAGATACAAGACGCCAAGACTTTTTTAAAAATGGTAGCATAAGAACCCAATAAATACTACCGCCTTCTATAGAACTACTATCTAAAGCTTATATAAGCTAAGATGCGTACTACTTAAGATTATAATATTATCCAAGACCTATAAGCTTGTAAGGCGCTCGCCAATAATATATACTAAGAGATTAAAGATGACCTCCGCGTGTCTAAACGCGACGTCTAACAATTAAAAAAGGCTAAGATTATACTTATTACTACGGTTACGGAAAGAGAGGGTATAATTAAATACCTACAATCTTAGCTTAATAAGCACATTCGTAACAATACCAGACACCCCTTTACTGCATATAACACTACCTAAGTCTCTACGCACCCGGCAATCTTACCTACCTAAACTGCCACTATAGGGTCTAATATACGCTACCCTAATCCCCTAATCTTCTAGGGTGACCGCAAGGAATACAGCCACTAGAAAATGCAAGTCTATAAAAAACTAACCTAAAGCGCCTGCCTTTTCCCTATAGAAGATGCTAAGATTAGCTACATTATCGGGCGAATAAAGGGCATCCCGTTTAATAGGCTCTTCGCTTAATAGGAGACTAGTAGTCCCTAGAAGTGGCAGTCTTACTAGGAAGCCCTTAAGGACCTTAACTAAATATACCGCGACTATAACCTAGTGGCCACCAGTTAAGCCAAACTATATACCCTAAAGATAAGTCCCACTAAATTATTTAACAAGTTCTATATTAAATTCTAGGAATATACTAGAGTCTTTACCTAAGATAATGCCAAAGACTAAGAAGATCTTCTTAAAAAAGTCACTTATTGCCTTAGTTACGCAGCTGCTAGTCACAACTATAATAATGTTTATAATATGGTAGCAGCCCTACGGAAGATTAAACGATGGCTAAACTAGATTGCTACTGTAAACCCCCACCTAAAGACCTTCCTATAGAAGCCCTCCGGACCTACTAAACTACTAACACCTACTACCCTAAGCAACACTACTGGTCCTAATATCGACCTCTCTATACTAACCTTCCCGTAAAAGCTACTAGATGGAGAACGCGAGCTACTCTAGAAGCCAAAGCGTTGCTATAGATGCCGTTAAAAGGGCTGTTATAGCTATAGCCCAAACTGCCTAATAGCTAGGTTTAGCGGCCGCCGCCTAATACCTAACCTAGTACCTTGAGCACTAAATACGTTGCTATATACCACTACTGTATAAGATAAAGACGCAGCAATAGCGGTAGAATTGGATATAGAAATGGAAAACGCCAAGTCCTAGCCCTAAGTTGTAGGCTGGGACGCCTTAATAATAAGGGGATCTATATATCGGCCTACTTAATAGATAACTTAGTAAAGATAAATAGACGGAAATAGATAGTTTTACCTATAATAGGAATTACTGCTAAAAAACAATATAAAAGCCGTTCTATGATTAATTGCGGAGCTATTAATAAATTTATAGGCACCTAATTTATACGTACTTATAACCTACCTACCTTACCCCTTACTAAAGCCCGCGCCCTATAACTCGCTAACGGTAGTTATACCGTATAGAAGATTACCTATATAGTATAACTTTACCTAGACATAAACGGGCACCAGGAAGAGCTCTAGGCCTATATTACACTACTTGCTAACTACCCTATTATCCTTAGAATAAACTGGCTTAAATAACACAACCCCGCTATTAACTGGAAAAAGAGAGAGGTAACCTTTAACTCTAAATACTACAGAGAGACTTGCCTAGGGTATAGCCTAGCCGCCTCTACATACTCCTTAGGATATTAACCTAAGGAACCTATTATTACCTTACCTACAACCAACTGCCACCACGTAAGTGCCGCGGCCTTCTACCGCATAGCACGTAGGAAAGGCTAGACCGTTACCGCAGCCTCCCGATTACGACTATATAAGCTTAATAAAGAACAAGACCACGTCCTCTATAGTAATAGGATAGATATAGTTAACCTTTTAGAAAATAATACCTCTATAGAACTCTATGGACTTTTACCTTTAGACTTTAAGAAGTTTATAAAGCTTAAAAAAGGACTTACTAATAAGGAACTCCGTAAGCTCCTTCCTAAGAGGTACTATAACTTTATTAATATATGCTTACAAAAGAGCGCAGATACACTCCCCCTATATTAACCTAATAACTATGCCATTAATACTAAATAAGGAAAAACGCTACCCTATAAGAGACCCTACCTAATATTAAAAGACGAACTTCTAGTTATTAAAAAGTATATTAACGAGCACCTTAATAAAGGGTTTATTTATCCTAGCATATTCCTAGCAGCTACCCCTATTCTCCTTACTAAGAAGCTAGGAAGAGGTATTTAATTCTATGTTAACTATAGAGGACTTAACGCTATTACAATTAAGAACTAATACCCTATACCGCTTATACGTAAGACTCTTAAGCGGCTTAGCTAAGCTAAAATCTATACCAAGCTTAATATTATTGCCGCCTTTAACCGCCTCTAAATATAGGAAGGTAATAAATAGAAAACCATATTCGCATTGCGCTTTGGCCAGTTTAAATATACTATTATACCCTTTAGCGTATGTAACAGCCCAGGTAGCTTCTAAAGTTATATTAATAACGCCTTATAGGACTACCTTAACAACTTCTGCTCTGCGTATCTAGATAATATACTTATTTATAGCAATGACCCTTTTAAGCATACTAAGCACGTTTAAAAAGTCCTATAGCACCTTAGGGATGTAGGACTTTATATTAACTTAAAGAAGTGCAAATTCTTAGTTATAGAAGTAAATACCTTAGACTAATTATTACTACTAAGGGTGTCCATATGGACCCCAAGAAGGTATGTATAATTACTAAATAGCAAACCCCTAATTGCATTAAGGACGTATAAGCCTTCCTTAGTTTCGCTAACTTCTATTAAAAGTTTATATATAACTTCTTAGGTGTTATAGTACTACTTATAGTAATAATATAAATAAAAGGCCTTTCTATAAAAGGAAGAAAAACATATCTATATTTTACCTAGATGCCTAAATATAAGAAGGCGTTCTAAGACCTTAAAGATGCTTTTATTAAAGCACCTATTCTAGCTTATTTTATACTAGGACGACAACTCTATCTTAAAACTAACTTCTTAGACCACGTTAACGTAGGTATTCTCTCTTAGATAGGTGATAACGGCCTCCTCTACCTAGTCGCATTCTACTCGTCTAAGCTTATACTATAAGAATTCAACTATAAGATCTATAATAAAGAACTCCTTGCTATTATATAAGTGTTTAAGGAATTCTAACCAGAACTCTCCTTAGTAGAACCTAACTAGCTAACTAAAGTCCTTACGGACCATTGTAACCTTAAATACTTTATAACTATAAAATAGCTAAACTAATGCTAAGTACGCTGGAACGAGTTCCTCTCTAGTTTTAGCTTTAAAATTATATATAGGCTAGGAGTATAAGGTACTAAGCCTAATAGCTTAATACGCCGCTTATAAGACCTTCCTTAGTCTAAAGACGACCCCCGTAACTAGTTCCAATAATAGATAATTCTAAAAGTACGAAATTTGGCCCTAGACATACTACCTATAATAGAGCCAACTATACCTCAGCTTTATATAATAGAACTAGAGTTACCTTCCAAAATTAATAAGCTTATTACTATAGTATATAATACCTCTGTTAACTTATTACTATACTAACTTATTACCGCAAAGACCGCCGGCACCTGTAGAATGCCTACTAACCTCTAAAGCTTAGGCTAGATTAATATAGTAGCCTTAGAAGTAAAAGAGAATAGGCTCTATTATAGAGGCCGCCTATTTATTCCTAACTTAGAAAATTTATAATAGCAACTAATCTAAATGGCCTATAACCTCTAATTAAGCGGCTATTTAGGTAAAGAAGGAACCTATAAGCTTCTTAGCCAATACTACTTCTAGCCTAAAATAATAGACTTAGTTAAATGCTTTATAGGCGCCTACTATGGTTATAAGCGCGCTAAGGCCTTTAATATAAAGTACTAAGGACTACTATACCCTCTACTAGTACCTATATAACAATGGGCAGATATTGCCATTAATTTTGTTATTAACCTATTACCATATAAATAACAGGGCCGTACCTACAAGAACATCCTTATAATAATATGCCAACTTATAAAAGAGCGCCACTACGTCCTAACCAAAGGTGTAGCCGTTAGTAATGTTACTAACGCCTTCCTTCGCGAAGTCTACCAATTATATAGGTTACTTAACTCGATTATATCCAACTAAGGCATATAGTTTAACTCTAATATATGGAGACAAATCTGCCAACGCCTTGGCATCTCTGTTAAGATGTCCATATCCTTCTACTACAAAACCGCTGGATAACTAGAAAACGCTAATGCTAACATAAAAGCGTACCTACAATAGGTAGTCGCCTATAGTTAAGATAACTAGGTAGATCACCTTCTACTAGGTAAATTTATAGCGAATAGCTATGTCTTAACTACTATAGGACTTACACCATTCTTTGCAAATAAGGGTTATTACCCCTAATCTGGCATAGAGCCACCAGAACCTATTAAAAAGAAATTGCTATATGGAAAACGCCTTAAGATGCTACTTACTAACTAGTATACAGACCATATAAAAAATCTACTTAACTACTATAAGGGAGAAATGGCCTAGGCTTAAGTAAAGTAGGCCTACTTCGCTAACTGTTATAGAACGCCACCACCAGAGATACGTGTTGGCGACTGGGTATAGCTAAATGCACGCAATATCTCTACGCAGAGGCCTATAAAGTCACTTAATTATAAGAACCTCGGCCCCTACCTAATTAAACGAGTTATTAATAGGGGAGCTGTATATAAGCTAGAGCTTCTGCCTGCCCTAGCCACCCGTGGGATATAGCCTATATTTTACCTATGGCTACTACACCTTTACTAGCCTAAACCCCTACTAGTATTAATCTAAGATAAGAATAAAAATAAGAACTATAAGGAATAGACCATTAAACAAATTATTAACTCTAAATACTTTAGCAAAGGCAGAGGATGGCGGCTCTACTACAGAGCTATCTATATAGGATTTAACATAGATTAGCCAGAATAGCAACTATAGGAAGACTTTAAAAATGCAAAGGACCTAATTAGTAATTTTTACTACGCGAACCTATAGAAACTAGGCCTAAGCAGAGATTTCGTACCTAATCCTCTATAGGAGCCCTTATAGAGTTAAACCGTTATATATTGCCACGTAAGGGCAAATTGCCATTAAATTGCCGCAGATTGCCATTATATAATGGCAAAATGCGATTACGTGACTGGAATATTAATAAGATATCCAGGAACTTTAACTGGTGGTTAAAGTTATCTAATTAGTTGGATTTTTAGGTGCCAAGCTTTATTACATAACGTTGTTTTAAGCCCTTAGCAATACCCCCTTACTTTTCCTTCTCTATACCTTAAATGTCCCTTTTATATATATATAGCAACCACAGCGTCGCCGGAGCTCCGCCTCTATAAAAGGGGGGTAGTGTTACAGAACCCTACCGTAGGGGCCTCCATAGGAGAGCCCCGTGCTCTCGTATATACCTCGCGTACAGCTTACGTCAGCTACGCGTAGGTATATCACATCTTTACGCCCTCGACCCTTACGATTGATCGCGCAACGTCTTGTAGACTCCCCGAATACATATGTTCTATAGCTATTGCCCCCATCCCATAACAACGCCAAACAGCGAGAAGGCTAGAGTGTAGTCCAGTTTATAAACCACTTAGAAGAGCTAGAAAACAATATACCCCACTTAAACCTATGGGGTAATGCTATATAACTTTACCAGCTACTTACTAAGTTATAACCTAAGATTTAACAGGCTATATAGAAGAAGGGCGAAATTTCTACCTCTTAAGAAAAGCTTATCTCTAAAGCTATTTAGATTAAGAACGCTAAAAGAGACCATCTAGGTAAGCGAAAGGAATAAGACGCCAACAATAAAGAGCGTAAAACTAGACCTAGCTTTAATAAAAGGGGCAGATTCCAACCTAACCACTTTATAAAAGGACAACGTAAGTAGGCTTTACAACCCTAGAGTAACGCTAGTTAACCCCAGAATAATAATAGGCAGAAACTGTGGAACTAAGAGTTACGCAGCTGTTATTACTACGGCAAAAAAGGCTATATATAGCGCTTCTACCGGTAGAAGAAGCAAGAGTTGGCTTAATTAGGAAAAGAGGGAGCCTAGTAAACCTTTACTCCCTTACACTAGGCCAGGAAGAGAAGGATGGAGTAAGCTACCATATGGTTATTCCTGTCTCCATTTAAGTTAATAATAAATGGGTAATATAAGACTACCTTATAGACAGCGGCGCAACTATAGGGTTCATTTCTTAATTACTAGTAAAAGAATTGGATTTAGACCTTAGTAGCTTATAGATGCATACCATTTAAAGCATTAAAGGCTACTAAATTCCGTACTATAGGGAATAAACTTTTTCTGTAGCTAGCTAGGACCGCAATGGTCTATAGGATATATAGGAGATGCGCTTTTACGCCGCAGAAATTAAGGGGTATAACCTTATTTTAGGATACCTATAGCTTTAATAAGTTAATCTAGACATTAATTAGCCTTTAGCCTTATATTAACACCAGAAGTCTTAACCACGCATTATAATTAAAAATTAAAAGACTTTCTTAAACTATGTGTAAGAGGAAGGGTAGGCGTATACCATATATACTACCCTTAACACCAAGAATAGGGACATAGGGTATTTATTTTTGGATATCCAGCTATATACAGTTAAGGAACTAGAGATTCTATAAGAGAATATAGACCTAAAGGATATTGCTAATAAGGAAGCTGCGCATACCTTGCCTAACCCTATATTAGTAGAGTATAAGATAAACACAGGAGATAAGGAACCTCCTTTTAGACCACTATATAACCTATTAGAAAACAAGCTAGTAGTATTGCGTTAGTATATAGTAAACAATCTTTAAAGAGGATAAATTTGGCTATCTATAAGCCGGGCAGGGGTACTAATTATATTTATACTTAAGAAGGACAAGACCCTTCGCCTTTATATTAACTATTAGGCACTAAATAAGATTACTATAAAGAATTGCTATATATTACCCTTAATAGGGGAGCTTATTAATAAGCTATTAGGCATAAAGATATTTATAAAATTAGATCTAAAAGATGTATACCATTAAATCCGGATTAAAGCCGGCAATAAATGGAAAATGGCATTCTAAATACAGTACGGCCACTTTAAGTACCTAGTAATGCTATTTAGGCTTACTAACACACCAGCAATATTTTACGCCTATATTAATAAGGCATTATTAGGCCTGTTAGATACAATATATATAGTCTACCTTAATAACATTATAGTCTACTCTAATAACTATAAAGCATATATACACTATATATAAATAGTACTAGAAAGACTATGGGAATATAAGCTCTATGTAAACCTAAAAAAATACTTATTCTATATTACTAGCATTAATTTCTAGGCTTTATTGTTAGCGTTAATAAAGTATTAATAGAGAAAAGCCAGGTAGACGCTATTAGGGAATAGCTATACCCTATAACGTTTAGGGAAGTATAGATTTTTATAAGCACAGCAAACTTCTACTAAAGGTTTATTATTTATTACTTATAAGTAATGCTCCTAATTACTAATCTGCTAAAGGGATCTAAGGATAGCAAGAAGTTAGGACCCTTTATATTTAGGGAAGCTACTAAGTAGGCTATAGACCGGTTAAAGAATTTATTTATATTAGCGCCTATCCTAATATACTTTTACTAGGAGCTATGTATATACCTTAAAATGGATACATCCAGCTTTACCCTAGGGGCAATTATATCTTAATTAAAAGACAGAGAATGGCATCCTATAGCGTTTTAGTTAAGGAAAATAACCCCTATAAAGCAGCGTTATATAATACATAACTAGGAGCTACTTATAATAGTTACAGCAATAAAACACTAGCGACATTATTGTATAGGAAGCAATTATCCTATTAAAGTCCTTACAGACTATAACAACCTAGAATACTTTATAACTATAAAGGTATTAAGCGATCAACAAGCCAGATGGGCAAAGGCACTATTATAGTATAACTTTAAGATTATATACCGCCTAAGAAAGACAAATCCCACTAATAGGTTATTGAGATATCTAGATTATAAGACTAGGAGAATCTAGGACAGCATAGGGGAAATAATTCCCATATTGCAAAATTTGCTTAAAAAGAAAGAAGAATCTTTCCCTAAAACTATAGAATTTCGTAGTAGAGTAGAGGTCCTAGCAATATAGCTGCAAAGCACTATAATAATAGAGCCGCAGAATATAGTTATAGACTAGGTTATAAACCAAGCAGATATTACAAAGTTGGCGTACCCTAGAATTAGCAAGAATTCTATAGGATATACTAGGGGTGTAACGGGACTAGCCTAGTTACAGTAGGAATGTCTTGGTAAAACACTCGACAGATAGAACTTGAAGCTTTGACCAAATTCTGCCGAATTCTACCAGCTTAATCGACTTCTGCCAAGTTCTGCTAAATCAATCAAATACTACCAAAGTCCGTCCGCGTGCGTATGTGCGCACGCATCGACCAAGACCCCTAAACTGTTTAATTGTAAGATTCTCTCGTTATTCCTTTCTCTTCTTTACGCAATGTCTTGTTCCTAGCAAGAGCTATATACCCTTAGATTTAGATAGAATTTATATTATTTCTTCAAATCTTTCCCAAAGCCTCTTCGCGCCCTTACATTACGTTGTGTCTAAAACAACTACTATTGAAATGGCAAACGACCTTGAATCCCATGCGTTAACTACAAGCATTATAACCCTAGTTAGGGAACAGTTAACTATAATACAAGAAGCCTTTACAGATGCTTTAGCTTAGCAGCGGGCTGCACTAAAAGCCTAGTATTAGCGATTAATGGAAACACTCCGTAAAGAACTCCGCAACGTTAATATACTTATAATGGAGACCCCAACAGTAACACCTATAAACGAAATTAAGATAACCGTATGTAAACCTAGCCCGTTAAATACGAACCCTAAACTAGTAACGGTAGCTTAACCCGTACCTATAACGAACCCAGTACCTGCTGTAAAATTAGAAAAGCTTCCTGACCCTCTAATGTTTAATAGAAATTAAAATAACCTACGTCCCTTTATAACTAAGCTTTACCTTAAACTTTTAATAAACTATAACCGATACCCTACCAAAGCTAGCAAGATTAGCTATGGGATGTCTTAATTAAGCAAAGACGCTGCATAAACTATGGACCTATTCTTCCGTAATAGCACCTTCGTTAATTTCGAAATCTTCATCTCTTTGTTAAAATAAACGTATAATGACGCCAGCTGCGAACACACCGCTGTTACTAAACTTAAAAACCTATAATAATAGAATCAAGACTTTACTAGCTTCTTTTCGGAATTTTTAGGCCTTATTAGCAAACTGGATTGGAATAAAGCCGCTAAAGTTACTGCTCTTTAACGAGCTATTTTGGATAAAATTAGAGCATAGTTAGTAGGTAGGGAACTGCCAAAGGACCTACCCAAATTTGCTATAATGTGTTAATAAATTAATAAGGACCTTTAATATAACAAATAAACTCGTTCTCTAAAGCCAACCACGCCTCGCGTTTAAGACTTTATAAAACTAATATATACCCTAAAGCGCGACCCTTCTCTAAAACCTATACACGACCCTATAGACCTTGATGCCACTTAATCCTACGCACCCTTAGGAACCAACAAACAAAGGACTTAAGCCACAAATGGAGAATGCTTTGGATGTGGCAGAAAAGGACATATCTAAAGGAATTGCCGAACTTACCCTTTTAAAAAAGTCCGCCGTAGTTCCTCCCGGTCTTTAAATCGCACCCACTCCTTAAATCGCACTTTTTCTTTAAGCCGTACTTGCTCCTTAACTTATATTTATTCCATAAATTATACCTAGTTGTTATAAAGCATCTTACACTTAGCTAACTTGGAAAACAAATCGTCCTAGGGCCAAGTCGCGCCTTAGGATAAGAAGTGGAAGAGTATAAGTGTCTAGGCTCTTCCAGCGCTGATATATAACACGACTCCCTTGATGTACTTGGCGAAATTTAAATACTTAGAAAATAGAAGGAGGTACAAATCCTTATAGATAGCGGAGCCACTAGTATAGGCTTTATTAATATAAACTATATAAAAACCTAACGCCTAAATTTAAAGAAACTCAATAAGCCCTAAGGCCTATAAGGCTTTAACGGCAAACCCTTAATATATAGCGAATTAACGCACTACGCTCTTGTGAAAATGCGGATGGGCGAATACCTTAAATATATTTCCCTATTTGTAACACCCCTAAAGCAATATAAGATAATACTTGAACATAAATAGCTAAAACGGCACAACCCTTTAATTAGCTGGGTTAAAGAAATACTAAAATTCCGTACAACCTATTGCCGAAGTTATTGTTTAAAACACCACCTGCCCTATAAATATGTATAAGACTATTTAAATTCGATATAATACAAATTGCCCTTACCACGAACCTTAAACCAACACGATAAAACTACAACTGCTAATCGCAGTAAAGAATGCGAAGATGATATATTAAAACCCCTTAAAATTCGTATAATACAAGCCGCACCTTTTGTTTTGTTAGCAAGAAAACGAGACCACGAAATTTTCACTGTAATAATAGAAGACATTAAGAAGGCGCTAGAACTAAAGCAGTATATTAACCCTTAACCTCTTATACCTAAGGAGTACCACAATCTAATTAACGAGTTTGAAAAACGATTTACAGACCAGCTGCCCCTATATTGGGATAAATACGATTTTAAGATAGAACTTGAACCTGGTATAACACCAAAGTTTGGTCCGCTATACGGTATATTATAAGAAGAACTGCTTATAATGCGACAATACCTCGACGAGCATCTAGAAAAAGGATTTATTCGCCCTAGTTAATCTCTATTTGCCTTACCTGTATTATTCATTAAAAAGCTAGGAGGAGGCTTAAGATTCTATATTAATTACCAAGCCCTAAACGTAATTACGATTTAAAACTAATATCCAATCCCCTTAATCTAAGAGACGCTTGACCGCCTGGTAAAGGCACAATATTTTATAAAGCTTAATATAGTCGCTGCCTTTAATTAAATTCGCATCTAAGAAGGAGATAAGAAGTACATAGCCTTTTATATATAATGGGGACTCTTTAAATACCTAGTAATGCTATTTAGTGTAAAGAACGGTCCCGGTACGTTTTAGTAAAACGTTAATAATACACTCCGTGAATTCCTTAATATATTTATTACCGCGTATATTAATAATATCCTAATCTACTTGTCTTCGCTTTTTAAGTATTAAAAACACGTCCAAATAGTCCTTGAACGTTTGCGAGATGCGGGTTTATAATGCGATATTAAGAAATACAAGTTCTACGCGTCTAAAGTCACGTACCTAGGCCTAATTATATCCTATAACGGAATTAAAATGGACCCTAAAAAGGTCGCTGCGATTATAAACTGGGGAAGCCCTAGTAACATATAAGACATTTAAGGATTCCTAGGATTCGCAAATTTCTACTACTAATTTATTAACTAGTTCTCGAAAATTGCCCAACTATTAGTAAACCTAATAAGAAAGAACATAAAATTTAAATAGACTGCTAGATATAAATAAGCTTTTAATAACTTAAAATAACGCTTTATAACCGCTCTGATTCTTGCCCACTTCGGCCCTAACCTTAAATATATTATTGAAACAGACTCGTCTAATTATGTCCTAGGGGGAGTGTTATCGCAATACAATAAGGACGGTGAGCTATATCCAGTAGCCTTTCTCTCTTAAAAGCTCGCCCCTGCCGAATCGAACTATAAGATATATAATAAGGAACTACTTGCAATTATTAAATGCTTTAAACAATAGCGTCCAGAACTTAAAGGATTATTGTTTCCAATATATGTATTAACGGACCACAAAAACCTGCAGTACTTTATAACTATAAAGCAGTTAACGCAGTGCTAAATTCGTTAGGCCGAATACCTCTTATAATTCGACTTTAAGATTACATACTAACTGGGCAAACTCAATTAGAAGCCTAATGCATTAATATAACAATTACAAGATTTACCTATAAATGCCTTAGATAAACGGATTACAAATCGATTACAGATCTTATTGCCCCCTAAATACTTTAAGAAACTATGTCCTATATTTCTAGATATGGAACTTAACAGAAACGAATTAGAAATTAATAAGCTAATGGAATACAAATATAAGAACGATATATGGATAGCAGATATAATAAAAGCGATTTAAACAGGAAAACGATAGTATAAAGATATTACACTTACCAAATGCGAAATTTGTAACAATCAACTATATTATTAATAGAAGATGGTAGTTCTGAATTCCGAACCCTTATGATTTAAGATACTTAAATTCGTATACGATTCCCCTATAGCAGGACATCCTGGCCGTGCGAAGACTTATAAGATTATTTAACGAGCATACTACTGGCCTATAATATATAACTATATACGAAAATACGTTCGAGCCTGTAGAACATATATGCGTAGGAAGACCTCTTACGTAAAGAAGTAAGGAGTACTTCGACCGTTGCCAATTTCAATGCAAAGATGGCGAGATATCTCGATTAACTTTATAGTTGACTTGCCTAACAGTAACGGGTTTACGAATGTTATAGTAGTCATTAACTATCTTATAAAAATGCGACATATGATTCCTATGGACTTAATTAATATGATATTAGTAGCCAAATGTTTTATTAAGCACGTCTTTAAGCTACACGGACTTCCTAATTCAATAATATCTAACTATAGAAGCTAGTTCGTTTTAGACTTCTAGTAAGCTCTATGCAAACAATTAAGCATTTAAATACAACTCTTAACTGCATTTTATCTGGAGACAGATGGTTAAACCGAAATTGCGAACGCGATTATAGAATAATACCTACAAATGTACTGCTCTTACCTACAAGATGACTGGGAAAAATGGCTGCCTTTAGCTAAGTTTACTGCGAACAATATAATAAACGTATTAATAGGCATAACACCATTCTATGCGACCTATAGACAAGACCCCTAACTTAGATTCAAACTACAACCTAAAATCAACATAACAGGACCCACAATTAAACGGATTTAGTTAATTGACGCGTATAACTTTACTAATTAAATAAAGCAGTTAACGGAACTATTATAAAGTGAATTAACGTACGCTTAAACAGTATAGGAATGGCATGCGAACAAAGAACAAGCCCCCATATAGGACTTTAAGGAAGGTGACATAGTTTACCTAAATATACGAAACCTAAAGACTTAACGGCCCTTAAAGAAACTTAATTGGAAGTTTGCGGGCCTATACCAAATTAAGAAGAAATTAAGCCTATATACTTATAAGCTTAAACTGCCAACTAAGATAAAAATATACATCGGGAAAATATTCGCAGGATGAGATTTAAGTAGACTTTGGTTTTCGCGTTTCGCGTAATTAACATGCAATTTAACTAACTCGACACGCAATTGACTAACTTAACACGCAATTGACCAACTTGACACGCAATTTAACCAACTTAACACGCAATTGACCAACTTAACACGCAATTTAACTAACTCGACACGCAATTAACCAACTTAACACGCAATTTAACTAACTTGACACGCAATTAACTAACTTGACACGCAATTTAACTAACTCAACACGCAATTAACCAACTTAACACATTTAAAAGTTAAATAACACGCAGTTAACCTACTTAACAACTTTAAAAGCTAACTGCATATTTCTTAATATGCAGTTAACCTACTTAAAAGTTAAATAACACGCAGTTAACCTACTTAAAAGTTAAATAACACGCAGTTAACCTACTTAGTAACTTTAAAAGGTAACTACATATTTCTTGATATACAATTATATATTTAACTATTATATATTATCTAATATAATCTTATATAATCTTATATAGTCTTATTACTTAGAGGCTCTATACAAGGCTCTGCACAAGGCTTTACACGAAGCTCTATATAAAGCTCGATATAAAGCTCTACACGAAGCTCTGCGTATAGAGGCTCTACACAAAGCTCTGCACGAAGCTCTGCGTACAGAGGCTCTGCATGAAGCTCTACACAAAGCTCTACACGAAGCTCTGCACGAAGCTCTGCACGAAGCTCTACACGAAGCTCTATACGAAGCTCTGCACGAAGCTCTGCACGAAGCTCTGCACAAAGCTCTGCACGAAGCTCTGCACAAAGCTCTACACGAAGCTCTACACGAAGCTTTGCATAAGGCTCTACACGAGGCTCTACACGAAGCTCTACGTACAGAGGCTCTGCACGAAGCTCTACGCATAGAGGCTCTACACAAAGCTCTACGTATAGAGGCTCTGCACGAAGCTCTACGTATAGAGGCTCTACGCGAAGCTCTACATACGGAGGCTCTGCACGGGGCTCTGCACGAGGCTCTGTACAAGGCTCTACACAAGGCTCTGCGCGAAGCTCTGCATTGGGTCCCCGCTATATTCCCGATAGCGCCCTATATAGCCACCTTATTTTTTACCCTTTCTTCCTTACATCCTCCCTATCTAGGGAGGTACCAGAACGGCAGCCAGCAGAGGACCGTTGCTAGAACTAGACAACTATCGCCAGAACTAGACAACTATTGCCAAAACCAGACAACGACCGTTTAAATAACCAGCTAGCAAACACCACGAATGATTCAATTAATTAATTGATTAAATTAAACCAGAGCTTTAATATTGGCCTATTACCGAATCAAATCAAGGCCTCCTAGGGAGGCACCCTAGACGACCACCGTTTGAATATAATCAGGGCCTTCAATTAGGCCGACCCCTCCCCCAAATTGAATCATACACTAACACAGGCAGGTAGGTAGGTAGGTAGGCAGGTAGGTAGGCAGGTAGGAGACAACCGTCGCCAGAACCAGACGACCGTCGCCAGAACTAGACAACCGTTACCAGAACCAGACGACCGTCGCCAGAGCTAGACAACCGTCGCCAGAGCTAGACGACCGTCGCCAGAACCAGACCACCGTCGCCAGAACTAGACCACCGTTACCAGAACCAGACGACCGTCGCCAGAGCTAGACGACCGTCGCTAGAACCAGACGACCGTTACCAAAACCAGACGACCGTCGCCAGTTACCTCAGCAAGCTCAGACCATAGAATCAATTAGCGGACATACGTATATCCGCAAGCGGATATCGCTAACCTTTTTTGTCAAAAAGTTGATTCTATGGTCTGAGAGACTTTCGCAAGGTTTCTT
>Ga0307507_10004494_pt1 | contig 24627 bp, 4 predicted proteins | sample 7_EM_MG_FD_207223 | JGI IMG/M metagenome (GOLD analysis project Ga0307507, IMG submission 207223) | Populus trichocarpa ectomycorrhiza microbial communities from riparian zone in the Pacific Northwest, United States - 7_EM | ecosystem: Host-associated > Plants > Roots > Unclassified | place...
TATTTATTGGCTCAATTTTATTTATTTGCTTGCTTATTTTCTCATTTTTGGTCTTTTCACTAGGCAAATTGTTCTGTACTATATCTATATAGTACAGAGATTTTCTTCCCGTGGCTAAGATAAGTAGTTGTTTATTTTTGTATATATGGGCTTAACCGCCCCCAATTATAATTTTATAGCCAAGCTGATCTAGCTGACTAATAGATATAAGATTGTATCTAAAATTGGGTATATATAGGCAGTTTTCTAGTACAATTTTGTTGCCTTTTGTTACCAATTCTATATTTCCGATTCCAACAGAATTAATTGATGCATTGGTCCCCTAACCTATTTTTGTACGGGAATCTTTATAGCTTATAAAGTATTCCCTTTTGGTAATTATATGCTTTGTGCTTCCTAAGTCTAATACAAAATTAGCTCCTATTTGGTTGGGGTTTTAATTGGTAACAAATACCTGCTCGGTATCTATTATATTAAAATCGATTTTAAAATCGTCTTCTTCTTCTTACCTAACTTGGCAGTTCTATGCCTTTGGCTTTTAATTGGTCGGTGAGTTGTTTTACTTTATTTAAATATTCTTCTATAGAAGAGTATCTAGACAAAGTGGTTTTGAAGAGTTCTTTATAAATCAAGAATTCAGAGCTAAACCCTTTTGGGCTGTAGAGATTTTTTAACAGATTCCATACTTCCAGAGCTGTTTTGGAATACTATATTTGCAAAAGAGGTCCATCCTTAATTGTAAGCCTTATAGCGGCTAAAGCTTTTTGATTAATTTCCTTTTTTGGGTTGGCTCCTTTTTTAATAGCATTACTAAGCGATCTATTTATGAGGATTGATTTGACCTGAAGGCTCCAGACTTCGTAATTAGATTGCCCAGAAAGCTTAGTGATTGAGACTTTGTCGGACATTTTGTCTGCGAATGGATAAATAAAATGGAATGATAGAATCGAGCTTTAGACAGATAAATAGAATTGAATGGTAGAATTGAGCTTTAAATAGAATTCAAATGAAATTCAAACAAAATTCGAAATAGATTTGAAAAGAGATTTGAATAAAATTTAAATAAGGTTTGAATAAAATCTAGACAATATTCAATCAAAATTCAAACAAGATTTAGTTGAGATTTAAGTGAGATTGAAATTGGAATGAAATTCAAGTAAACTTAAGTTGAAATTGACTGGAGATTTTGAAGATTTGATCAATTGGCCAGCAATTAATTTAGATTTAGTTGTAATTTAGTTGAGATTTAATTTGAATTTTGGTTGAGGTTAGAGCAGCCGGTCTTATAACCTGTTAATGTGGGCAAGCGGAGGTAGGAGGACAATATGGTAAACGATATAGTGAACTGAGTGAAGTAGATAAACTTGATGCGATTGATAATGTCTATTTGTGGGGGATTGAGTCTCTATATACCTGGAAGACCTTAGTTCCGGAATGTCTATATTCCGGCTCGTATTCCAATATGACCTAATATGTTACCTAATATGTTACCTAATATGTTACCTAATATACGTCTAATATACGTCTGATACACGGTCTAATATACGGTCTAATAGGGTTCTTCTAGGGTGTTCTTATGTAAGCATTATAATGCTTATATAAGTAATATCTTTTAGTTCATCCTTGATAAATTTCGCTAACTTAATTAAATTCTACTAAATTCTACTAACTTAATTGAATTCCACTAAATTCTATTAATATAATGGAATTTGGTTAAACCCTATTAAAACCTATATACGCTTGTGCTTACGCGTCTTCTATTAAGACCCTTAAATATTTAGTTATAAGCTTCCTATATTCCTTTCTCCTCTTTATATAATATCTTATACTTAGCAAGAGCTATATACTCCTAGATTTAGATAGAATTTATATTATTCCTTTAAATCTTCCCTAAAGCCTCTTCGCGCCCTTATAGAGCCAGTTTAGATAGGGTAAGCTATATAGGGCCCCTTCTAACAAATAGTAAGGTAATACAGTTTGCTTAGAAGGACGCCGATATAGTGCTTTTTATAAGTACTATATTAAATAGTAAGTTATTTACCTTCTTAATAAGGCTCTTACTAAATAACGTTATCTATTATAGGTAAAGTCACCATCTAGCAAAACTAACAACGTCCTGCCGCAACCGCTACTGGGGCTAAAATAACCTAAAAAGTCTTTAGAACGGAAGCTATAAAGGAGCTATTAATACCAGAGTTTATTAATATATATATTATTCATTGCTTAACGTCCGATTTAGATCCCTATTAGGCCCACGCAGACTACTCCTTATTTATATATAGGGAGAAAACTCTATTTAAGAAAACCCCATAATCTATCTCCCCGCCTTTTAGGACTCGCTTATTTAGCGCCTATAAGTTACTGGTAGTACTCTTCTACCTTACTTTTTAACCTCCTTAGGAACTACTACTGCTGTAATAAGCCTACGGACGCGCTAGTATTACAAACTTTACTCTACTACTATAGAGTTATTAGGGGGCGCCTATAACTTGCCCCTTTACCCTCTATTACTATTTTTTTTGCAACCTAGAACTGGTCTAGTACGTTTTAGCTAATAAGCCACTAGGTAACCGCTTTAAGGCCTTTTTATATTAAGAGCAGTGTAGTATAGTTCTCTATGCTAGCTACTAAGAGTATTACTTCTTAGTTAGTGCGTAGGGGGTATAACAGTATTATGTGTTTTGGTGTCTATCTTAGCTAGCTATATTTACATCTTAGGCTACCTACTAGGACACCTACCTAGTAGAGCTAATCTTTTAGTCCTATTATTTCTATTCTTAAGAGTATTACCATTATATTTTCTACCTTTGTTAGGCCTTTTTAGAGCCCTTAAGTATTTACCCCCTATAGTATTAACTATGCTATAGCTTAGGTTCCTTTTGCCTAAGTTAGCCTCTATACCTTTAACTCCTATATACCTCTCTAGTATTAGTCTAACCAGTATTATATTGCGGTAGATGGTTTCCTAGCATTCCTTTATACTCTACTTTAGCTCCTTTCTCTCTTTTACTATTGTCTTTACTAGCCTTTTACGTGTCTCCCTTTCTCCTCTATATAGGCCTAGGCCCTAAAGCAGTACTATTCTTCTTCTACTTTCTTTACCTGTTTCTCCAATATATCTTCCCTACTTTAGGGTTATTGGTTTATTCTCCTATAGGGCACCCTTAGGTCCCTCTATAGTTTATTTAGGCGTGTCTTGATATACTTTATAATATTAGAGTTACGTTTATTTTACGCCCTTTACGTTATAGCGGCTTTAATATATAGTTATAGTGGGGGAATATTAGCTTCCTTCTTTAGTAGTACTATGGCCGTTCGCTTATACCCGCCTGTTATACTCTAGAGGTAGGCTATTTAGACCTTTTATAGTGGTTTAAGGAGTGATTTAGGGGGGCCTTTTTTAGTTTCTCTAATGGCCCAAATACTAGATCTATACATTATGGTTAGCCGGATAACTGCTATATATAATAAGCGTGACCTCTAAAAGCATAGGCCCTATATAGAATTAATAATCCTAGATAATATAATGTACTATACTTAGCCTTTATAGGCCGCTTACGCTGTATATATGCTCTACTAGAGCTTGCTATCTACCCATACTCCTAATACCCTTAGGCCCTAAACTGGTTAACCCCTAAAGCCTTAGATGTGGATTATATGCTAAAAATCTATAGATTAGTTACATTTTCTTATAAAGTAGATTAGTTGGTATTTCTCTAGTAAGAATTGGACTCTATATTATCTTACCTATTCTATATAGGTATTATAGGCTTTCTCTAGTGTTCTATAATTCTCTATGGCTGTTGGCCCGTATATAATTAGGTTTATATTATTAATAAAGCCTATCCCCTAGGTCGCCCCTTCCTTAAAGAAGTTAAGTAGGTTACTTATAAAGAAGAGGAAGAGTATAGGCAAAAGGGGTAATTATAGTATTCCTATTATAACTGCGATAGGGGGGCTCTAGTATCCACTAAAGACTAGTAATATTTCTTTCTAGCCTATAAAACCCTTAAATAAATTATATAATCTATTTTGGGAAGCCCTTTGCCCTAAGGATATATAGGAGACGCTTATAGGGCATATTATTATAGGCGCTACTTGTTGATATGGGTAAGCGGAGGTAGGAGGACGACACGGTGAACGATATAGTAAAGTAAGTGATGTGGATAAACTTAATGCGATGGATAATGTCTATCTATAGGGGATTGAGTCTCTATATACCTGGAAGACCCTAGTTCCGGAATGTCTATGTTCTGGCTTGTATTCTAATACGACCTAATACGCGACCTAATATACGACCTGGTATATAACCTGGTATACGACCTAATATACGACCTAATATACAACCTAATATACAACCTGATATACGACCTAATATATAACCTAATATATGACCTGATACACGATCTAATATACGATCTAATACATGACCTAATAGGGTTCTTCCAGGGTGTTCCTATGTAAGCATTATATAATGCTTATATAAGCAACATCTTGTAGTCCATCTTTAACACACTATACTAATATCCTTTAAGACAGATATTGGAAAGCTGTTATAAGGCTCTTAGAAGCTATGCGGGAGGAAGCTATTAATAAATATATTAGAACCCTCTAAGGGCAAATTTATATTTAGTAGGGTTTAATCTAAGCTAGATAAGTTCTTTTATAACTTAGCTAGGGCTAAGGGCTTTTTAAGGACTACCTAGTACCCACCTAAGGAAGTATGGAAGACTTAGAGAGGCATCTATATAATAAATAAAAAAAGGATATAGACTAACTGGCTAAGGCCTCTAGTAGTTTAGAACTCCGTTATAAACCTAGCGCCTAATAGTTAGATAACTAGGTTTATAAAGTAGACAACTTCTTTAAGATGCTAATAATATAAGATAATACCAAAGAGCGTATATAATGGATTATTAGTAGGATTAAAGACCAATTACTAAACCAGATTGCGCTTAATTAACTTAATAAAGAGCAAGTTACTATATGGCGATAGCTATAAACTTTCCTAAAGGGTCAGACCTAAGGTCTGTAAAAGTGGTAAGCGGAGGTAGGAGGACAACAGGGTAAATGATATAGTAAAGCAAGTGAAGTGGATAAACTTAATACGATTGATAATATCTATCTGCAGGGGATCGAGTCTCTATATACCTGGAAGATCCTAGTTCCAGAACGTCTACGTTTCGGCTCGTATTCTAATACGTTACCTAATACGCTAGGTGATACATTACCTAATACACTAGGTAATACGTTACCTAATACACTAGCTAATACACTAGCCGATACACTAGCTGATACACTAGCTAATATACTGGCTGATACCATCTGATACACTAGGATTCTTCCAGGGTGTCCTTATATAATGCTTACATAAGCAACATCAGAGTTCATCATTAACAAGGTCTATAGGCTATATAATATAATAATACAGAATAATTCTAGAATAGTATATAGCTAGACTATTAAGATTTCCACCAGTTTATAAACTTTATAGAAACTTATACTTAATAAATAGATCTAAAACCCTTTTAAAAAATAAAGATGGTAGTATTTATAAGAAGGAGAAGATTGTATTTATCTAGGCTAGAATTAAGCTAGCAATTTATAACAAATAAAGCGCGTAGGAGCCCTATTGCGGATTACTATATATACTAATTTTAAATAAGCGGTTTTAAATGCTAAAGATGCGGTAAGGAACTAGACCTCTTTTAGTAAGAAGCTAAGGGGTAGCCAAAAGCGTAGGCACTCTAGTAGTAATATAGGGCAGACCCAGTCTTTAAAAAAGCCGTTCTTAAAGAGAAATCTAGAATGGTTAAAGTTAAGGACCTTAAGTAATAGGAAAGACTCCTAGGGCTAACCTAACACCTATTTAGTACCCTTATAGGAACACTCTAAAAAGTTAAGAGAAAACTTCTCTAGAGGTAAACCTAATTAGAAAAATAAGCAGGGCAATAACTGCACTAATAATATAAAAAAAGAAAAGCCCTAGCTATGGACATTTTCTAGCTATAACTAGGGCAAAATATAGAAGAAGAGACTCTCTATATTGCTATTAAGCTAGAAATGGTACTCTCTATAGGCAAGGTATATTAGTTCTAAGCACTATATAACAGCAGCGCCGAAATTAATCTTATATAATATAATTTGGTAAAAGAGCATAAGCTTATTCTATTACTAAGGTGGCAGAAACCTACTATAGGGGTTCTAGATAAGCATTAGATCAAACTATATAGTGCCTATAAGCTTATAGTGTTAGTAGCTAATATGCATAACCGCACTAAGGTAGTCGGCCTACAACCCTTCTAGGTGGCTAACTTTGTAGGTTATAACCTTATCCTTAAATATCCTTAGCTTATAAAAGCAGATTTTAAGATACGCTTTAAGATAGGAGCCTTTAAATAGTAGAATAATAAAGAATCGGAAGGGTGTATATTACTAATAAGCTTAAAAGATACCCTAGAGGATATACTCTAGGTAAAATAGTATACACTCTATACCTAAAGGAGTATTGTGGTGGGGTAAGTTGGCCCACTACATTTAGCATCCAATTTGGGTATGGTTTTGGGAGAGCATAGGCCTCCTATAAGTATATAGATTGGCCCACGGCCTCAAAGTCTTCAATAACTCAGATAGGCTTGACGGACAGTTTAGGGACACAATATACTCTTTTCTCTTCTTCTTACTGACTGCTTTCCTACTGATTTCTCGTCTAGAGAGAGACCTTCCCTCCTATAGTATTAAATCCAATCCCTATTCTATGGCAAGATAGGTATAGAGCCTAGTATAGGTAATAACCCTTCTATAATAGATACCCTATAGGGAACTACTAAATAGGTTACGGAGATATTATAGAAAGGCGGCAATTTTAAAGATCTTATAAGATACTTCTATCGTTATAGGTTACTTTAGCTTAAGTAATACGCAGAAAGTATGCTATAGTACCTTAAACGCTACATTAAGGAGTTCCCTACCTTCTACTAGCTACCATATAAAATTGTTTAACATATAGTAACAACTATATATAAATAACCACTATAGTGTATAATGCTGCCTATAAGCGTTCTAATAGAGCTTTAGGACCTACTTAATAATAACGTAGAGGATAAACGCGACCCTAATTTATTAAATATCCTAGTAGGCCTAAAGGACTTACTAAGGGTATTATTAGGTAGGTAAGCAAAAGTTATTTAGCAGAACTTAGAATATAATTATATAATTAATCTAGAAGAAGGTAAGCAGCCGCTAAACCTTCCTATCTATAACCTCTCTTATAAAGAGCTTAAGATCCTATATAGGAGTACCTTAATAGCTTACTAGAAAAGGGATAGATACAGCCTAGTAAATTGCTAGCAGGCATACTAATCCTCTTTATTCTAAAACCAGATAGAACTATAAGGCTATATATAGACTACCGCGGTCTTAATAAGATTATAATTAAGAACTGTTACCCATTACTATTGGTTAATAAAATGCTAGATTGGCTATCTAGGGCAAAGATCTTTATAAAGCTGGATCTATAAGACGCCTATTATAAGCTCTATATTAAAAAAATGGGATAAGTAAAAGACTACTTTTAAGACCTAATACGACCACTTTAAGTATATAGTAATGCCTTTTAGGCTAGCCAATACGCCTATAATATTTTAATTATGTTAATATGGGTAAGCGGAGGTAGGAGGATAATATGGTAAACAATGTAGTGAAGTAAGTAAAGTGGATGAACTTGATGCGATGGATGATGTCTATCTACAGGGGATTAAGTCTCTATATACCTAGAAGACCCTAGTTCCGGAATATCTACGTTCCGGCTTATATTCTAATACGACCTAATACGCGACCTAATGCACAACCTGGTACACGACCTGGTACACGACCTAATATACGACCTGATATACGACCTAATACACGACCTGATATACAACCTAATACACAACCTAATATACGACCTGATATACGACCTAATATACGACCTAATATATAACCTAATATACGATCTAATATATAATCTATTACACGACCTAATAGGGTTCTTCCAGGGTGTTCCTATGTAAGCATTATATAATGCTTATATAAGCAACATCTCGTAGTCTATTTTTAACATAAACTTAATGCGATTAATAATGTCTATCTACGGGGGATTAAGTCTCTATATACCTGGAAGACCCTAGTTCTGGAATGTCTACGTTCCGGCTTATATTTTAATACGACCTAATATGTAACCTAATACACGACCTAATACACGACCTAATACACGACCTAATATATGACCTAATATACGATCTAATACACGACCTAATACACGACCTAATAGGGTTCTTCCAGGGTGTTCCTATATAAGCATTATATAATGCTTATATAAGCAATATCCCATAACGTGATCCACCCCCAAGTGGCCTATACCCCCATATGGCCCACCAAACCAAGACGCGACGCGTTTTTCAACAATCGTCTACATGGCAGCACCACAACAGCAAGAGGACCTTTTTTAAGAAGGTAGAGTTTAACTAGGTGCCCAAGCCTATAAGCTTAGCCAGATTACAACCCTGCGAGGTATTAAGAGAACGTATAGCGTGCCCTAGAACACAGTTAAGCGACGCATTAGCGGTATTAAATTAAAACGCGATTCTATACCCAAAAACCGACTTCTTACACCTGTACAAGAAGAAGCTCTTAAGCAATGGATTCTATTAATGGATCAACGCGGTATGCCGCCCCAAATTGCGACTGTAGGGGAGATGGGTGCTATTTTAGCTACCTAGAACGCGCCGTTAGCTACCCCACAATCTATTGGCAAGAATTGGGCACGGAAATTTATCAACCGCCATAATAGCCTAAAAACGTAATTTAATCGCAAGTACGACTACCAGTGGGCTAAATGCAAGGATCCTATGCTTATTCGGGGCTGGTTTCGACGCGTTTAGGAGATAAAGATACTATATAGGATTCTAGATAAAGATACCTAGAATTTTAATAAAACCGGCTTCCAGATAGGTGTTATTGCAACTATAAGAGTTGTTACTGGAACTAATAGAGCTAGCCGGCCTAGAATAATATAGCCAGGCAATTAAGAATGGGTTACAATTATCAAATATATTAATACGATAGGGGGTGCAATTCTACCACTAGTTATCTTTAAAGCAGTAATACACCAAGCTGCTTAGTACGAGGATGGTATTATTCCACATAACTAGTTAATCGGCGTTAGTGATAATAGCTGGACGATAAATGAGATTGGCCTTACCTGGCTAAATCTATTCTATAAGCATACAAAGGATCGCACCGTTGGCACGCATCGGCTGCTTATACTGGACGGCCACGGCAGCCACATTAACCCCAAATTTGATTAATTCTGCCTAGATTATAAGATTATCGTTATCTATATGCTGGCGTATTCATCGCATCTGCTATAGCCGCTAGACGTAGGCTGTTTTTCAGTGCTTAAGCAATTATACGGACGCCTCGTTGAACAGATTATGGGCTATAGCGTTAATTATATTAACAAGCACGAATTCCTGCCGCTATATAGACAGGCTAGGCAGGCGGCACTACATTAAAGCAATATATAGGCAGGATTTGCGGCCACTGGCCTTGTTCTATACAGCCCCGATTGCGTGCTATCGCAGCTACACACCAAATATTATACGCTACCGCCTCGTCCACTATCGAATGCATCTTGGGCAGCTGAAACACCTTATAATATTACTAAGCTATAGAAGCAGACAGTCTTACTAAAGCGCTATATTAAGCGGCGTATATATAGCCCATTAAGTCCAACAGAACAAGCCCTTAACTAGCTTATTAAGGGCTGCGAAATGGCGATGTCAAGTGCTGTACTGCTTGCAAGCGAAAATGAGAAGCTACGCATAGAAAATTAGCGCCAGAAGAAGAAGAGGGCAAAGAAGCGCACGTATATAGCTAGAGGGGGTGTTCTATCAGGGGTAGAAGGGGCCTCTCGTGCCCAAGCTGCCCGAGAGGGGGTAGTAGAGAGGGCAGCAGAGGCAGCGGCCGAGCGACCGCAACGAGCACCACGCAAGTGCAGTATGTGCGAATCGACAGAACACATAGCGCGTACGTGCCCTAGACGGCAGGCAAGTAATTAGCAGATAGCTATAACAAATATATTTATTTGTGGTTGAATAATTCAATTATTTACGCTCGGTAGCGTGGTTGGGTGGGCCACATGGGGGTATAGGCCACATGGGGGTAGATCACGTTAGTCCATCTTTAACAACCCCTAGTTTTATACACTGATTTAAAGTCCCTCTATAACTGCCTAGTTAAACTAGGTACAATACAAGAAAAAAGGCTTATGGTCGACCTAATATGCTTACATTAGGCCTACAAACGACGTAAGATTATAGAGGTTAAATAGATTAGCAGCGGAGACAACCTAGCGGATGCTATAACTAAGGCAAAGCCGTGCCAAGCTCTTAAAACCCTAATTAATACAAATAAGCTTAATCTAAAGGTTATAGAATAGGTGGAACAAGACTAACAGAGCACTTACAGTTTATTTACGGCCCGTTAAAAGGCCGTATAGTTCATCTACAGCCCATTAGAAGGCCGTACGGTTTATTTTACAGACCGTAAGCAGGACTTACGGCCAACTTAGAGCACCGTTTAGAAGGCAGCCTAGAAGGCACCTTAGGAGGGATTTTCTATATATTTCTGTTATATTCTACAGTTCTATTAAAGCAATTACGGGGGCTATATACAAGTGGGTCTATTTTTAAGTGCCGCTAGTGTATAATTACAGCACGTGGTATACCAGACGCGTAGTTACGCGTTTAGTGCACTAACCACTTATATACTAACTAATTAAGGGGGAGGCGCGTTAGTATATAGACTATGTAGTCTACCTTAATAGAATCAATAGTCACCACCATCTAAATAAGCATACAATACTATAAGTATTTCGTGCCTCTGGATATGACTTACCTGTATTATTAAGTTGATACAAACAAAAAGGTTAAGGATTAATATACTATTTTAGTTCTAGTGCCTTCTTAATATCTTCTATAGTTATAGCAAAGATTTTATAATCTTATCCTTTTGCTAATAAAATAAAAGGTACGGTCTGTATTATACGGATTTTAAAAGGTTTTAATAAAACATCTTTATATTCTTTGCCATAATTAGCAGTTATAGCTTTATTATCTTATTTTAAGGTTTATAGTAAGGGTAATTTATATTATTTTAAATTTAAATAGTTATATGCATATTTATAGGGCATATAGTATTTTAAGTAATGGCTTTAGCAGTAAGTTATATAGAACTTTAGTATTTCTTTAACCCAACTAATTAAGGGGTTATATTGCCTTAACTATTTATATCTAAGTATAACTTTATATTGCTTTAAGGGTATAATAAATAGGGAAATGTATTTAAGGTATTTGCCTATTTATATTTTTACTAGTACATAGTACATTATTTCGCTATAAATTTATTTATTGATCTTACACCGATTTAGCTCTGTGGCCATGCGGTACTCCTATTTTACATAATGGGAAAACCCGATACGGGACAAAAAAACCCCTCCTCGGCCTATTATACACTCTCTGCCGTCTACTTCGCAGCCTATAAGTATCAAAAAGGCGTCTACAGACACCTACTCCTTCTATTTAGCAAGCCTCTTACCTAGCTAGCCTACTTACTCCCCTTTCTTTCTCTTCCTCCTCTCGCAGGAGCTCCTCCGCATAGTGGAACTGCGGTAGGACCCGCAGTTATAGGAACCATCTTGCGAGCCGTTTCGCTCCCTTGGCCGTACTAGCTAGTTTTTTAACCTCTGGGCGGCCTACCGCTAGCCTTTACCTCTGCTCTGCGAACTAGGGGCAGTAGGCTATAATATATAACGCCGTCTCTTCGGCTTAGCCGCACTGGCATATAGGGGAGGGAAAGTCTGGTACCCTAGCCTTATTTAGGAAGGCCGCTAGCCCTATCCATCCCGTCCGTATCTGCGTTAAAACTAAGCTTTCTACTTTCTTAAGCTCCTTATATATCTTTAGCGGTTCTTCTAACAGTAGCCCTACCCCTATAAGTCCCCATTTCGGCCTTCGCTATATATTAAGGGTTTACTATTAAAGCCTTATAGGCCCTAGGGCTTATTAAGTTTCTTTAATTTTAGGCGTTAAGTTTTTGTATAGTTTATATTAATAAAGCCTATACTAGTAGCTCCGCTATCTATTAGGATTTATACCTCCTTCTATTTTCTAAGTATTTAAATTTTGCTAAGTATATTAAGGGAGTTATGCCGTATATTAGCGCTAGAAGAGCCTAAACACTTATACTCTTCTACTTTTTATCCTAAGGCGCGACTTAGCCTTAGGATAATTTGTTTTCTAAGTTAACTAAAAGCGAGATACTTTATAGCAACTAAATATAATTTATAGAGTAGGTATAATTTAAGAAATGGAAGGAACTACGGCGGACCTTTTTAAAGAGGTAAGTTTGGCAATGCTTTTAAATATATCCTTTTTTACCATATCTAAAGCATTCTCCATTTATGGCTTAAGTTTTTTATTTATTAGTTTCTAAGGATATATAGAATTAAGCGGCATTAAGGTCTATAGGGTTATATATAGGGCTTTTAGGTCTTAGAGAAGGATTATGCTTTAGAGTATATACCAGTTTTATAGAGTTTTAAACATAAGGTATAGTTAACTTTAGAGAATAAGTTTATTTGTTATATTAAAGGTCCTTATTAATTTATTAATATATTATAGCAAATTTAGATAGGTTTTTTAGTAGTTCTCTACCTACTAACTAGGCTCTAATTTTATCTAAAATAGCTTATTAAAGGGCAGCAACTCTAGCGGCTTTATTCCAATCTAGTTCGCTAATAAGGCCTAAAAATTCTAAAAAGAAGCTGGTAAAGTCTTGGTTCTATTATTATAGGTTTTTATGTTTAGTAATAGCTGTATATTTATAGCTAGTATTATTATACATTTATTCTAGTAGAGAGATAAAGATTTTAAAATTAACGAAGGTGCTATTATAGAAGAATGGATCTATAGTTTATGTAGTGTCCTTACTTAATTAAGACATCCTATAGCTAATCTCGCTAGCCTTAATAGGGTATTAATTGCAGTTTATTAAGAGTTTAAGACAGAGCTTAGTTATAAAGGGATATAGATTATTTTGGTTTCTATTAAATATTAGAGAATTAGGAAGCCTTTTAGATTTTATAGTAGGTATAGGGTTTGCTATATATATAGGTTAAGCTACTATTACTAGTTTAGTGTTCCCATTTAATAGGCCAGATTTAGGTTCCATTATTTCAATATTATTTATAGATATTACTATTAGGGTCTATAATATAAGTACTTTAACGTTATGGAGTTCTTTATAGAGTGCTTCTATTAATTACTAATACTGGGTTTCTAGTGCAGCCTACTACTAAGCTAAGGCGTCTATAAAGGACTGTTATATTATAGTTAACTGTTCCCTAACTAGGGATATAATACCTATAATTATTAAAGGGGATTCGGGTTTATTTGCCATTTTAATAATAGTTGTTTTAATATAATATAATATAAGGGCGCGAAGAGGCTTTAGGGGAGATTTAAAGAAATAATATAAATTCTATCTAATCTAAGGGTATATAACTCTTGTAAAGTACAAGACGTTATATAAAGAGGAGAAATGAATATAGAAAGCTTATAACTAAATATTTAAGGGTCTTAGTAGTAGACGCGTGGGTATAAGCGCATGTGGTTTTTAATAGGTTTTGACCAAATTCCATTACATTAATGGAATTTAGTGGAATTTGATAAATTTGGCAGAATTTGGCAGAATTTAATTAAAGCGTTAGAATTTATCTATTGAGTGTTTTACTAAGACATTTCTACTATAACTGGGCTAGTCCCATTATATTCTATTAGGATAATTACGTCCTAAACTTTAGCCTTAAGTCCTTATTTATTGTCAAGGAGTAAGTATAAGCGGTAATAATATATAGCAAGGTAGATATTATTAAGCTATGTATATAAACTGCGTAATAAAGTTAAGACGTTATATAAGGAGAGAAGGTAAGGAAACAGGAGGAAAGGGTATATATTATTATTTTAGTTGCTTAGTTAATATATACATAGAGTAGAATAGGATTTAAGTAGCGGTCCTAGCAGAACTTAGTAGAATTTTATGGACTTGGCAAAATATAGCAGAATGCAGTAGATTGCTATTAGATTGCCATAAATTGCTATCTTATAGTTGGTCTCTTCTTATTATATTAGTGGAAACAGGTAGATATATATAAGGTGTTATAGAGGTGTCCTATTACAGTACACCCCCTTTAAACTTAAGCTTCTATAGGATAGGGCTATAGTAGTTCTAGGTAGAGTTTATAAAAGTCTTCTGCAGCTTATATAAGTCTTATAGAGTTAATAGGTTCCCATAAGGGCTTAGTAAAGCCTCTCCATTTTATAAGGTATGTATATTTACATTTCCGTTTATTGTATTTAATATTATTAACTCTTGTAATAAGGTACTTATCCTTACTATCCACTTTAACTAGTAGGGGAGGGTCTTAGATCTATTTAGGCAGGGCGTCTAATATGTTAAAGATGGACTACGGGATGTTGCTTATATAAGCATTATGTAATGCTTATATAGGAACACCTTAGAAGAACCCTATTAGGTCGTGTATTAGGTCGTGCATTAAGTCGCGCATTAGGTTATATTAGAATACGAGCCGGAATGTAGACATTCCGGAACTAGGGTCTTCTAGGTATATAGAGACTCGATCCCCTATAGATAGACATTATCAATCGCATCAAGTTTATCTACTTTACTCAGTTTACTATATTGTTCACCGTATCGTCCTCCTACCTCCGCTTGCCCACATTAACATAATATAGGGGCGGCAGGGTAAAGGACTAATATATAGAATATGGGGTGGATTTTAACCGTATTAGGGAGCTTTAGTTAGTAGGCATAAGAAGAGATAACTTTTTTAACTTTATACGGGCCGGCGTTTTTCCAATTAAGTCTCTTAATAGATTATTTTATATTTAGATTTCTTATATCTAACTAGATAAAGTTACTAAGTTAGTAAACTAGTACTAGGGTTTAGTTCTTATTTGCTGCGGCTTTATAGACAGATTAGGCCTATGTTATTTTATTAGTAAGAAACTCTTATAGTTCTTCCATCTTCTTTATAAATTTGTTTACTTTTATAACTTATAAAGCCTAATAAGCTAGGCAAGGAATATTACTAAAGGATTTAAAGCCTATTTATAGGTGCTAACTATAATTAGCTAGGAATAGTGAGACCTTTATAGTTTCTAAGATGGAGTTATTTATAGTAAACTCGGCAAATGCAAGCCAATTTATCTAGTTATCCTATAAATACAACGTATATATCCAAATATACTATTCCATTAACATATTCCACCACTAAGCGGTCTATACCATTAAGCAGTATACCTTACCAAGACCAAGACCAAATACTACCATAAATCGCAGATTTTATAATGTCTTCCTCTAACAACGCGCAATTAATTCCTTAAGAAGCTTAAATACAGCTTATAATTTCAGGCTATTAATTAAGGGCAATTTTACACAGAAAGAGACGCAACTACTATATATAAAGTCCCCTAAATTGTTAATGATGAACTCTGATGTTGCTTATGTAAGTATTTATAAGAACACACTGGAAGAATCCTACCGTTTTAGGTAATATATCAGATGGTATTAGCTGGTGTATTAGAGTGTATCAGCTAGTGTATTAGCTAGTATATCAGGTAACGTATTACCTAGTGTATCAGGTAACGTATCAGAATACAAGCTAAAATGTAGACGTTCCGGAACTAGGATCTTCTAGGTATATAGAGACTTAATCCCCTATAGATAGACATTATTCATAGCATCAAGTTTATCTACTTTACTTACTTCACTATCTCGTTTACCGTGTCGTCCTCTAACCTCCGCATTACCAAATTCACACAAACCACTCTACGTCGAAGATACACTAGAATATATTTTTAAGACAAAACTAGAGCCAATTTAATAATACTTACAGTAACTAAGGAGGAGGCGATTGTGAAGTATATACTAGACCTTAATGCGCAAGGATATTCTCCCTCACTTGCTTAGGTTTGAGATATAGTAGATAGGCTACTGGTTACGCGGGGCGCAGAGAAGGTAGGTATAAACTAGCTAGTAGGATTTATAAAGCGTAAAGATAAGCTTAAGATAAAGTTTAATTAGAAGTATAACTACTAGAGGGCCCTCTGTAAGGATTTAGAGGTAATATTAGCCTAGTTCTAGTTAGTAGAGAATATAAAGGCAAAGTACGGCATACTAGATAAGGATACCTAGAACTTTAATAAGAGTGGTTTTATAATAGGAGTTATTACAACTAGCTAGAAGATTATTACAGGCTCTAAGAGACGGCATTAACTAAAGTAGATATAGCTAGGCAATTGTAAGTAGGTTTTGGTAATTCTAGGGATTAATATAACAGGCCTAGCAGTTCTACTATTTATTATCTTTTAGGCGAAGACCTATTAAAGCTCCTAGTATATAGAGGACAAGTTACCTCCCTAATAGCGCCTTAGGGTCTTTAAGAATGGCTAGACAACTAATAAACTTAGTATTGCGTGGATTAAGCATTTTAACGCGTATATAGAAAAGGGTGTATAGGGTACCCACCATTTATTAATTCTAAACGGCTATAAGAGCCACAGCTCTATACAATTTAAAGAATACTGTAAGGAAAATAAGATTATATATCTCTATATGCCGCTATATTTATCGCACCTACTACAGCCGCTGGATATAGGTTGTTTCTCACCTTTAAAAAAGGCCTATTTACGCTAAGTTAAAAAGCTAATACGTAACCGCATTAACCATATTACTAAAACTGAGTTCCTACTAGCCTTTATTAACGCGTTTTACACATTAATTAATAAGAAATAGATTAAAGGAGGCTTTTAAGGCGCTAGCCTTGTCCTATTTAACGCGGGTATTAATTCTTAATAGTAATAGTGTTAAGAGCTTAGTAGTCTATATAAAAGTATAGACCGCCACTAGGTTTCTTAATAAAGATTATAGCTATAGCTATAGGTAAAGAGCTTGCTTTAATAAATCCTTTACTTAAGTATTTATCTAGGTACTTCTATAGCACTTAGAGTTTATTTTAGGACATTCTATATAGAGGTCTAAATCCTAGCTATTTTTCTTCTTTGAGTATGATCTTATAGTTATATAGTTAGTACTCTACTAATTTATTGGCTTCCTTTTATAAGAATACCTCTAGGTACTTATAGTAGTATACTAGTACTTTTATAGCAGGGTTATTATGCTTTTTTAGTGCTAGGGCCTTTTCAATATTGGCTATTGTAACGGTAAATATTATATATTTAGGTTTCTTGGCAAGTTATACTAATAGGGTAGCTCTAATTATATAGATATATAAGGTGTTAAGCGGGCTTAGATTATTCTTAGTTTTTTACATAGTTTTAGGTTCGGTATTAGATATAAAATTAGTATTATATTTAGGTTTAGGTTCTTTAAGTATCCTTTTTATAGTAGAATACCAGTTTTTCTAGTACTTTTATATATTAAGCCTAGGCTCAATATAAAGACATAAGAAACCAGCTAAAGAATACCCTAAAAAAAGAAGCAAGGAATAACTAGAGACGGTTTATAAACGAATACACTACTAACCCAAGTCTCCCCTATAACAAGGGCCTTTAGACCATAGCAAAATGGGTAAAGAAAAAGGCGGGACGCCTAGTAGAAGATCTATACCTACCACCCCTATAAAGAGCAGGCAAACTACAGGCTACAAGCAATAATAACAAGAAGGCAAAGATCCTTATAGAAAGATTTTTCCCTTAACCGGCTCCAGTAGACCTTAGCGACATTACTAGTAAAACACCGGTAACTTACCTAAGGGTTAACAGTAACATAACAACTAAAGAAATGGCCAGAACTATTAGCTACCTCTTAAACAATATAGCACTAGAACCAGATGGGATCCTAAACAAAGCCCTAAAGACCTATAGACCACTTATAGCACCTTGGCTTACAGACGTAGCCAGAGCATACTTTGCAATAGGCTACTACCCGCAACTTGGAAGATCTATAACAACGGTCGTCTTATAAAAAGAAGGCAAAGTAGACTACTTAATCCTAGGAAGCTACCGCCCTATTGCCTTAGAAAACACCCTAAGCAAGATCTTAGAAAAGGTTATAGCGGACCATATAGCAGACACGGTAAAGGAACACGCCCTACTACCATAAAGCTAAATAGGGGCAAGAGAGAATCGCTTAACGCTATTAGCACTTACACTACTCGCTACTACCATTAAAACTACATAGGCTATGCAAAAGGACTTTATAGTATTAATACTTAGCCTAGATATTAGCAGCGCCTACAATAATATACCCTATAAGCGTCTCCTATATATCCTTAGGGCAAAGGGCTTCCTAGAATAGATTATTTAATTTATTTAAGGATTTATAGGCCAGAAAGAAATATTACTAGTCTTTAGTAGATACTAGAGCCCCCCTATTACAGTCGTAATAGGAATACTATAAGGATCACCTCTATTACCTATACTCTTCCTCTTCTTTATAAGCAACCTGCTTAATACCTTTAAGAAAGGGGCTACCTAGGGGATAGGCTTCGTTAATAACACAAACCTAATTATATATAGGCCAACAGCCGCAGAGAACTGTAGGATACTAGAGAAAGCCTATAACACCTATATAGAATAGGCAAGACGACATAGAGTCCAATTCTTACTAGAGAAATACTAGCTAATCTATTTTATAAGAAAACGTAACTAATCTGTAGATCTTTAGTATATAATCTATATCTAAGGCTTTGGGGGTCAACTGGTTTAAGGCCTAAGGGTATTAGGAGTGTGGGTAAACAGCAAGCTCTAGTAGAGCGTATATGCGGCGTAAGCGGCCCATAAGGGCCAAGTATAGTATATTGCCATGTCTAGGATTGTTAATTCTATATAGGGTCCATGCTTCCAGAGGTTACGCCTACTATATACAGCAGTTGTCCGGCTAACTATAACGTATAGATCTAGCATTTGGGCCACTAGAGAAACTAAGAAAGGCCCCCCTAAATCACTCCTTAAACTACTCTAAAAGGTCCAAATAGCCTGCCTTAGGAGTATAACAGGTGGGTATAAGCGAACGGCCACAGCACTGCTTAAGAAGGAAGCTAATATTCCCCCCCTATAACTATATATTGAAGCCAATGCAATATAAAGGGTGTAAAAGGAACGCAACTCTAACGTTATAAAGTATATTAAGATATGCCTAAACAAACTATAGAGGGACCCTAGGGTGCCTTATAGGAGAAGGAACCAACAACTCTAAAGTAGGGAAGATATATTAGGAAAACAGGTAGAGAAAGTAGAAGAAGAATAGTGCGGCGCTAGGGCCTAGGCCTATACAGAGAAGGAAGGAAGACGCATAAGAGGCTAGCAAAGATAATAGTAAGGGAGAGAAAGAAGCCAAAGTAGAGCATAAAAGAGTACTGGAAAACCATCTACCATAACACAATACTAGTTGGACCGACGCTAGAGAGACAAATAGGAGTTAAAGGTATAGAGGTAAACTCAGGCAAGGGGAACCCAAGCCATAGCATAGGTAATGTTATAGGGGGTAAATACCTAAGGGCTCTAAGAGGGCCTAACAAAGGCAGAAAATACAATAGCAACACTCTTAAGGATAGGAATAATAGGACTAAAAGATTGGCTTCACTAGGTAGGTATCCTAGTAGGTAGCCTAAGGTATAAATATGGCTGGCCAAGACAGACACCAAAATATATAATACTGTTATGCCCCTTACGCACCGGCTAAGAAGCAATACTCTTAGCAGCTGGCACAGAAAACTATAATACACTACTCTTAATATAGAAAGGCCTTAAGGCGGCTACCCGGTGGCTTATTGGCTAAAATATACTAGACCAGTTCTAGGTTGCAAAGGAAATAGTAATAGAAGGTAAAGGGGCGAGTAATAGGCGCCCCCTAATAACTCTACAGGAGTAGAGTACAGTATATAATACTAGCGCGTCCGTAGGTTTATTACGGCAGCAGTAGTTCCCAAGGAGGTTAAAAAGTAAGGTAGTAAAGCACTACTGGTGACTCGTAGACAACTTATAAGCAAGCCCTAAAAGGTAGAGAGACGGATTACAGGGTTTTCTTAAATAGAGTTTTCTCCCTATATGTATATAAGGAGTAGTCCGCGTGGGCCCAACAGGTATCCGAATCGGATATTAAGCAATAAATAATAATATTAATATTAATATTAAGCCTAGGCTTCTATTTAGTTTAGGGCGGTATAGTATTTAGAATTAGTTTGTATGGTTTAGTATAATTTTTAGGTTCTTAGTAGACGTTAGTGGAAATCTTATATTAGTGGAATTTAGTAAAATTCTTAGGTTAGTAAAATCGGGTGGATTTCTTAGGTATAGGGTAGATATTAGTAGGAATTTTAGACTAGTAAATTTTGGTAAATTTTTTAGATTTTAGTTTAAGGTCTAAGCAGTAAGTTATAAGACACTTCTGCTTATAATAGGAGGCGGTAAATAGAAGCTTAAGGTTGTTCTAATTAATAGTTACCTTATATAGCTTTATCCAGGGTTATTTAAGAATTACTAAGTAACCTATAGTGATAACAAAAAGCCTAATTAGTTCTTTATAGTTTATGTATTAGAGTCTTAGGAATACTATATAGGTAATACGGCCTAAGATAGTGTGTTTGCTATTAAATCTAAATATATTAATATGCTAGTTAAGGGGGGTTAGAGTAAAACTATTATCTTATATTATTATTCATTGCTTAACGTCCAATTTGGATCCCTATTGGGCCTACGCGGACTACTCCTTATATATATGTAGGGAGAAAACTCTACTTAAGAAAACCCCGTAATCCATCTCCCCGCCTTTTAGGGCTTGCTTATAAGTTGCCTATAAGTTACCAGTAGTGCTCTACTACCTTACTTTTTAACCTCCTTAGGAACTACTACTGCCGTAACAAACCTACGGATGTGCTAGTATTATACACTGTACTCTACTCCTATAGAGTTATTAGGAGGCGCCTATTACTTACCCCTTTGCCTTCTATTGCTATTTCCTTTACAACCCGGAACTGGTCTAGCATATTTTGGCTAATAAGCTACCAGGTAGCCGCCTTAAGGCCTTTCTATATTAAGAGTAGTGTATTATAGTTTTCTGTGCCAGCTGCTAAGAGCATTGCTTCTTGGCTAGTATATAAGGGGCATAATAGTATTACGTGTTTTGGTGTCTATCTTAGCCAGCTATATTCGCACCTTGGGCTACCTATTGGGATACCCACCCAGTGAAGCCAATCTTTTAGTCCTATTATTCCTGTCCTTAAGAATGTTGCTATTATCAGGTAGTTATATAGTAGAGTTTAATATGCCTGCTTATTTAGGCCTCTACCCTAGTTTTCTAGTATTTAGTCCCAGTTACCTAGGCCTAAAGGCCTAGGGGGCTTTCTATAAGCAGTTAGCTGCCACTACTAATTAACGGGGGTTTTTACTATTCTTTTGGATATTTTATAATGGTGTTAACCTAAGTACTAGACCGCCCCCTAGCGGTCTATATAAGAATCTCCTCCCAGAGTTGGTATGCTTTTGTATAGCTTAGAAGCCTTCCATAGCCTCTAGTTTTACGCCTTTCTTTATTGTTTCTGCCGGTATAGGTATAAGCTGCCGCTTCTAGGGGTTGTAACTCCCTTCTTACGTACCTACTAGCGTAATCCTATGAGGGCGTCGTGGCTGCATCCTATAATATAGAAGCCTTGGGTACCTTCTACAGTTAAGGCCTAGACTAAAAGCCTCCCCTACCTAAGTAACTCCTATTTGCTCCTTAAGTATACCTTACCGGCATACCGCCCTAGAGGCGAACGGTTCCGTCTATTAGTATACTAACACGCGCATCCGTTCTCTTAAGCTACATAGTAGTCTCTCTGGCTAGGACATAATCCTGCCTGCCTACTAGGTGCACTAAGGGTTAGGGCCTAGCTAAGGGGTAAGGTCCTTAGAGCTAGTAGTAGCTACTACGCACTACGCCCTATGGGAGGCTAGTAGTAATATAGGGGTATAATACTCTATACTACTACCAGTTCCCGTTTTGCGTTGCCTATAAGAGTCTCCTTATAATAGGCCGACCGTGTCTTGCAGGAGAGGGGCTATAGAGATACTAGGTCCCATACCAGACAACCTACTCTTCCCTCTTCTACTAACTAAGCTTATGTCCCCCCCTTTTATAAGCTGGCCTGTGTCTCTAACTGTTAAGTCCTTGTCCAACTGGCCTGTGTTTCCCCTATAGCCTCCCCTATATATATGCATTAGGTTGTGAGCACTACGCCTATTAAGACCCTCCTATAAGTCGCCTTATGTATATGCGTATTATGTTGCGTGCACTATACCTATTAAGACCCTCCTGTAAGTTGCCTGTGAGTTAACTATAGGTTAACTATAAGTTAACTGTAAGTTAAATGCTATAGGGCCGTTAAAGCTGGCCTATATTTCCGCTGCCTAAAGCTTTACCCATATTTCCACCTCGTTGAGCCGTCTGGTCGCTGTTGCGTCGCCATCACGTCGCCGTCGCTGTACTAGGTCGCGCGTACTACGCCTATTAAGACCCTCTTCTGAGTTACCTAAGTGTACCGGATACCAGATAGGCCCTTATAGAGGGGCCTTAATAAGTTCTCTAGGCAGGGCCTTAACAAGTTCTTCGCGGTGGCCTTGGGGCCTTAATAAGTTTCGTACAAAGTATCTGCAACGCGTTAACCTTAACAAGTTCTTATAAAAGGAGGATCCCTACGCCCTTATTACGCACACTTCGTGATCTCAGAGCTAGTGCAAGCCTAAGGGTGTCCTGTTATACGCCTAGAACGCGTCCACGTTAACTAGCTAGATAAGGCCAGTTTTGGGCCTAGCTGCGAGCCAGGTAGTTATATATTAGGCGGTTTTCGTATCCTAGTTTCCCTTACTAGGCCTCCCTAAATAGTAGAACAAAAGCTCCAAGCGGAGGCAGTAAGGCTCCTAGTATTATTAAGGGCGATGCTTTATACGCGTCGCGGGCCCATTACCACAGAGTCAAATGACAGCGCTGCACGCGCTATAACGGCTCTCTACCATCGCCTCTGCACTTGGCCATCAATAGGAATAGGATTCTAGATAATGTTTCCACCCGCGGCGACATAGACGCGTGCAGTAGGGCTTCGCGGGCCTATTATCTTATATAAAGATCTTATTAATAAATCCTATACCACTAGCTCCTATGTTAATTAGGACTTAAGTATTAACCTATTAATTATTCTACTAAAGACAATAGTTAACGGTTATATTATAATCCTAAGAGTTAGAGTTTATAATATCTAGAGCATTTAATAAGATCTAAGGCAGCGCTATTTTAAAGAGCGACTTAGCTCTAGGACCTTTTTTTTAGAGGCGATTAAGGTGGGGTTCCTATAAAACGTTAGTTGTGGCTTTATCCTTATAAGTAGTGCTTACTAAATATGGGGCTAAAACTAGGTAAAGATTAGAGGTAGTAACTAGAGGATTAATACGGTAAACGGTTGTTAGTATTGGCTATTTATAAGTCGTATTAGGGCATAGGGACGGAGCAGTATCTTAAAATATAATCCTTGCTTCCGCATTTAAAGTAAAAGCCTAGCTTAATGCATTATTTTTATTTAGAAGACCCTAGTAAAGCATATCCTAGGGTCCCTATATTAATATCTATAGCCTTAGGGTACTTAGGCTAAGATAATAACTTAATAGATATTTATAGAGCTATTATATTATATTAAGGAGTAGGCTTCAGTATTAGGCATAGTATATTATTATACTATTTATTAATAACATTTATATAGGCGTTAAGGGCTCCTAGTAGGTCTACACCTATTAGGGAGGTTTTTAGTTCAGAGCTTAGGGACTTAATAAGGCTGTTAACTAGTATGGAGTCATTCTAGCCTGTTTTCTTTACGTAATGGTTAAATTTAGAAAGGTATACTAGGAAGCTTTTTATTCCTTAAGTTATATAGTTTATCTTCCTCTAAGTAGTAGCTTAGCGGTTTAGGTTACTATATATAGCTTTAAGTAGTATAACTAGACTTTATACTAAGTTTAGTTAAAGGGTTTTAATAAGATTAGTTATATCTCCTCCTAGTTAACTTAGGGCGTAGTAGAGTTAATTAGCTTTAGTTAGGTAGCAGTTAGTATTACTAGTTAGTTTATTTTTAAGCTAGCTTAAAAATAATTAGAGTTCTTATTATTAATATAGGCAAGCGGAGGTAAGAGGACGATATAGTAAACAATATAGTGAACTAAGTAAAGTAGATAAACTTAATGCGATTAATAATATCTATCTATAGGGGATTAAGTCTCTATATACTTAGAAGACCTTATTCTAAAATGTCTACATTCTAGCTTATATTTTAATACAACCTAATACGTTACCTAATACGTTACCTAATATGTTACCAGATACGTTACCTAATACGTTACCTAATACGTTACCTAATACGTTACCTAATACGTTACCTAATACGTTACCTAATACGTTACCTAATACGTTACCTAATACGTTACCTAATACGTTACCTAATACGTTACCTAATACGTT
>Ga0307507_10004495_pt1 | contig 24622 bp, 8 predicted proteins | sample 7_EM_MG_FD_207223 | JGI IMG/M metagenome (GOLD analysis project Ga0307507, IMG submission 207223) | Populus trichocarpa ectomycorrhiza microbial communities from riparian zone in the Pacific Northwest, United States - 7_EM | ecosystem: Host-associated > Plants > Roots > Unclassified | place...
GCCGAGCCTTGGCACTATGTATATAGACGTGTCCTTTCCTCGACCTTCTTCCAGTCCTCGTCTTGGAATTCTCGTACCTGCCTATCAATAGATTCTTGTTCTTTTGACTGAGCCCTTAACAATTTAACCGCCGCTTTAATAAATATGCCTAATAGTACATTACTAAGTACGAAGGAATAGATAATAATAGTAATAAACTTAACTTAGAATCTATTAACAAGGTAATAGAAGCTCTTATAATTAATATTAAGTTACTAATAGCATCTCCAACCTAAGAATAGACTAAACTGTTCCTTACCTCTTTCGGAACGATATAGCATAAAGGAGCTATTAATACTATAACTAACTTAGCAGACCAATCCCTTACCTATATAATTACCGGCACTAATTTAATTGCTTACTATAATAACCCAGACCTATTTACCTATGTTGCTACTAGCTAGTATACATCTAACAAGTTCTATAGAGTAATAATTAACACCAGAGCTTTAAAGAGATTAATAGTAGGTTACGGATAATACCTTATATATAGAAAGACCTATAATACCGTTATTAATACCTTAAAGGCTGGCGCTATTAACGTCTAGTTTAGTATTAGTTCTACCTCTTCTATTAGCTCTATCACAGTTAATACACTAGTTAGCAACGTTAAGTTTCATATTATAAAGGCCAACACACCCTTCCTACTATGCCTCGCAGATATGGACATACTAAAGGTCTATTATAATAACCTTAAGAACGTCCTAGTTACCCCAACAAAATTGGTGCCAGTGGTTCGCCAATTTAGTCACCCCTTTCTATTATAGGAAGAGTTACTACAGTTATTTATAACCTACTTGTTTAATTAAAACCCTTGCTACCTAACCACTACTAAACTCCGCCGACTCTACCGTTGCTTTAGACATCCATTGGCAGACAAGCTATATAAGGTACTAGAACGCTCTGGCCACGATAATATTAATAAGTAGGCTATTAACTACCTCACTAAGTACTATTCCTACTGCTAAAAACACGGCAAGTCTCCTAGACGGTTTAAATTCACACTATAAGAAGACTAAGATTCCGATTTTAACCATTCCATTTTTATTAATATTATGTATATTAACGGGAGTCCTATTCTCCATATAATTAATAAAGCTACCAGATTTTAAGCTGTAAGATAGCTATATAATATCTCTATAAAACATACCTAGGACATCCTACGACTATATTAGATTAATACCTATATTGGACTACCTAACTACATTACCTATAATGCTGGGAAGAACTTCACAAGCAAGGAATTTTAATAGCATGCTATAGTAATGGCTATATCAACCAAGAGCGTCCTAGTGGAAGCTTACTGGTCTATTAGAATAGTAGAAAGAGCTTATTTAATACTACGCCGAGTATACCAGATAATTACGGAGGAGCTATAGGACTTAGGAATAACCAAAGAACTAGCCTTATAAATAGCGGTAAAGGCCACTAATAATACAGCTGGCCTAGATAGCTTAGTCCTAACACTTCTTATCTTTAGTGCCTACCCTTATATAAGCGAACTTAACCCACTAGCACCCTCTATTACACAGCGGCAGCTATAAAGAAGGTAATGGAGGAGATTGCAAGGATTAGGGTAAAGAAGTAAGTTAATAATACACTAAACTAACAAAATGGTCCATCTGTTACTATAATCTATAACCTCCCCCTTAACTTAGACGTGCTTATATAGCGTAAAGGTAATACTAGACAAAGCAGCAGATGGACTAGCCCATTTAAGTTGCTTGGAATTAACGGAGAAATATATAAGGTATAACTCCCCAGTGGACCTACTAACTTTAGGACTATAACAGTAAAGCCGTACCTATAACCCAAACTAGAAGAACCTAATAAGGAACTAGAGGAGAAGCCGTCTAAAGAACCAACTAAAGAACTAACTAAGGAACTAACTAAGGAACTAACTAAGGAACTAACTAAGGAACTAACTAAGGAACTAACTAAGGAATTAACCAAGGAACTAATAATTACTGCATCCCTCCAAAGATTAAAACGGACATAATAATCGCTGATAAAGTCCTAGTAAAATATCGTGGACGTATTAATATTTATTAATAACAGCCTGACGAAACCTAATACTATAACCTTTAAGCATACCTCACCGTTATTTATAGAGTCTTAACGCAAGGAGATAAACGGTTTACTTAAGAAAGGTGTCTTTAAGTTTATTAATACAGCAGACGTCCTGGAAGGAGTTAGAATCTTTAACTCCCGATTTGTTAACAAGATTAAGAATGCCGGAATAGATAAGGCCTTTAAGAAGTCTAGACTAGTTATATAAGCCTATAACGACTATGGCAAAGATCTGGCTCTGATACAGTCACCAACTATTTAATATATTAGCTAGAGAATTATCCTAGCACTTACAGTAACCCTATAAAGAAATAAAAGAAGACTAGCTTCTCTATACCTGTATAACATTTTACAAGCTTATGTACAATCCAGTACTTACCTAAATAGAGACTTCTTTGTACACCCACTACTAGAACTTGAACTAAAGAATAAATCAATCCTAAGAGTTATTAAACCACTATACGGTGTCCCGGAAGCTGGTAACCATTGGTTTAATATATACTACCATTACCACCTTAATAAGCTACGGATGAACTAGTTAACATACAACCCTTGCTTGTTATATACAACCAACAACAGTTTTAGAATTGTAGGATTGTAAACCAATGACACACTATTCCTTGCTGATGAAACCTTTGCGGAGGCTAAAAAAGTTAGGCTTTAGGAGGCAAAGTTCCTAGTAAAAGAAAGAGAGAAGCTTATACTAAATACTCCAATTAAGTTTAATGGAGGCTATATTAGGCAAGAAAAGGACTTAATAACCCTTACCTAGGAACGTTAATGCCAGAACCTAAAGTTGGTTACTATAAAGGTTACAGACCTGACTAGCTCCAGAGGGGAAGTCCGTAAGGCAGTTACACTAAAGGACTAGTACGTTGCTCAGAGAGCAAGAGGAGCCTACATCGCCACAGTCTGCCAACTAGAAGCTGCCTTTAACCTCTTATTTGCAGCACAAGTCATCAATCCAAAGGAGGAGCACGCGAAGCAGCTTAATAAGCGGCTATAGTGGCAAATCAATAACCCTTCTAGAGGGCTCCGTTTCGTACAACTCAATACCAGCAAAGACTCCCTTAAATTAATAATCTTTACAGACTTATCTTTCGCGAATAACCATGACCTCTTATCCCAAATCGGCTTTGTTATTACACTTATAGACAAAGATAATAAGGCCAATATCCTCCACTGGTCATCTATTAAATGCAAGCGAGTTACACAAAGCGTCTTAGCATCTAAACTATATGGTATAGCCCACGGATTCAACACCGGAGCTGCGATTAAAGCAACCATCAAGAAGATCCTATAACTCGAACAACTACTGCTTACCCTTTGTACCGATTTAAAATCTCTATATAACTACCTAGTTAAACTCGGGACAATACAAAAGAAACGACTTATGGTTGACCTAATGTGTTTACAATAATTATACGAGAGAAGAGAAATAGCAGAGATTAAATAGATCAACGGAGGCAGTAACCCTATAGACGCTATAATAAAATTAAAACCTTGCCAAGCATTAAAGGACCTAATTAATACAAATATAATCAAGCTACAGGTCACCGAGTGGGTAGAAAGAGGAGAAGATAGAAAGACAAGAATAGAGAGTATAAAGATATCAAGCCAGCAGCCAAGGCGCTAGTCCTAAGCGAGCCAATAGCGATTTTCCATGCCGGGCATGGAAAATCGTGATTGGTTACTTCAGCCATTTGGCAGAATTTGGTGGAATTCAATAGGTGGAAAGTAGTGGAATTCGACAGGTGGAAAGTAGTGGAATTTGGCAGGCGGCGTGCTCAAGCACCGTTAAAAACTAAATACTCCTAGTGTCTGATCAAGGTTGCGTCCTTGCAGTCATATAACCGCAAATTGCCATCACGTGACGGCAATCTAGGGCAATTTGCGGCAACTTGCCTACAAACGCGAGTTAAAAGGGTTTGATTACGTGAGCTAAGCGAGCTTAAGAAATCCACCAAATTCCACCTGTAGAATAGGAGAATAAGAAGCATCAATCAAAATCAGTTACCACCCATACTATTGCAATAGCATTACGTATCACCGGAAGTGATACCGACACTTACCGTTTTTTTAATGCGCCTCGTCCAATTGCCAGGCTCACTTCCAAAGGTTATTGGAGCCGTCTGGCTTATGGATGCTGCAGAACAAGGCAGTGTGAAATGGTTAGTAATTTTTGGTCCTTCGTAACTCCTACTTGTTGACCTCGTGTAGGCTAGAATTGGAGTGCTCTATTATGCTGCCCCTAAGCTTGGCCTGTGACTTGTTCTCACCATCCCTATTCGACAGCTTGATTACGCCAATGCGTTAGTATTATGCCGCCTCAATGCCAATGAGGAAACTCCTAAGACCACTCTGGTTACTAGCCTTGGCCCAAAGCAGATTTTCGCCCACCTAACATCTCAGTGAATCGTGGCCTGTTTTGGATACTGATATTGAAGTGCATGGTCGTGAAGTCTGATTTTACCTGCAATCATCCCGGTAGTTGGCCTTGGTGTAGATTAACTTCCTCCGCAGCTTAAATCTCTCGTCTACATAGAAACCGCAGCGCAGGGGTAATAGTACATATCTTGGCTCATGGGAAAGTGTCAGTGTGGCTTGAATTCGCAAAGGAAATTGCTAGCACAACTCTGGTTGTAACCATTGAGTTGATGAACTAGGTTGCATGTTCGATGTTGTGATTACACTAAACTCGCAGTGCTCACCACTCCATCCGGGCATCCCTGACCTTACCTTAGTCTAAACCAGGCCCCCTATGTAACAACCCGCTTCTTATTATCCGAGCAGTCAGGCCGCCTACCCAACACCTCGAGAACGCTAAAATTGCGGTGCATCATGCCGGCTCCTATCCCATGACTAGATAAAGAAGGTAGCTATACTAAAGTCCTATACAAAGGGGTATATTAGGTAGGTTGAACTTAAGGATTGTAACACGACCAGATGCATGCCCTAGAATAAGAGTATTACTCTGGACAACCGAACATGTCGCTCGGTAATTAAAAGGAAGCCAAAGCATGTTCTCCGACTTATAAGTTACCCAAGTCTCTTTTATAAAAAGTCCTACGGAGCTTGGTTGGGGAGAAATATTGCGGGAGAGAAAACTAATGTCTAGCTGTCCTCGATCCGTTTCCAGGTATTCTCCATCACTAGAGAACAATAGGCTCCTAATTACGACATTAATCTTAAGCGTCTGCCGCACCGCGCCCGTGGCCGAGTCCCAGAGCTGGACGATCTTGTCGTACGAGGCTGACGCGACCAGTTTGCCGTCCGGCGAGAAGGCGACGGCGCTGACACCACCCAAGCAGCCCCCGAACGTCTGCAGCGCCGCGCCCGTAGCCGAGTCCCAGAGCCGGACGGTGTTGTCACGCATGAATATGTCGCTCGAGGCCGACGCGACCAGCTTGCCGTCCGGCAAGAAGGCGACGGCGTTGACACCACCCGAGTGGCCCTCGAGCGTCTGCAGCGCTGCGCCCGTGGCTGAGTCCCAGAGCCGGACGGTCTTATCGTATGAGGCTGACGCGACCAGCTTGCCGTTCAGCGAAAAGGCGATGGCGTTAACAGCACCCGAGTGGCCCTCGAGCGTCTGCCGCGCCGCGCCCGTAGCCGAGTCCCAGAGCCGGACGGTGCTGTCGTTCGAGGCCGACGCGACTAGTTTGCCGTCCGGCGAGAAGGCGACAGCGTTGAGGGATCCGAGTGGCCCTTGAGTGTCTGCCGCGCCGCGCCCGTAGCCGAGTCCCAGAGCCGGATGGTGTTGTCGCTCGAGGCCGACGCGACTAGCTTGCCGTCCGGCGAGAAGGCGACGGCGTTGATACCACCCGAGTGGCCCTCGAGCGTCTGCCGCGCCGCGCCCATGGCCGAGTCCCAGAGCCGGACGGTGTTGTCGCGCGTGAATATGTCGCCCGAGGCTGACGCGACCAGCTTGCCGTCCGGCAAGAAGGCGACGGTGTTGACACCACCCGAGTGGCCCTCGAGCGTCTGCCGCGCCGCGCCCATGGCCAAGTCCCAGAGCCGGACGGTGTTGTCGCTCGAGGCCGACGCGATCAGCTTGCCGTCCGGCGAGAAGGCGACGGTGTTGACACCATCCGAGTGGCCCTCGAGCGTCTGCCGCGCCGCGCCCGTGGCCGAGTCCCAGAGCCGGACGGTGTTGTCGTGCGAGAGCATGTTGCCCGAGGCCGACGCGACCAGCTTGCCGTTCGGCGAGAAGGCGACGGCGTTGACACCACTCAAGTGGCCCTCGAACGTCTGTCGCGCCGTGCCCGTGGCCGAGTCCCAGAGCCGGACGGTGTTGTCGTACGAGGCCGACACGACCAGTTTGCCGTCCGGCGAGAAGGCGACGGCCTTGATAATACCCGAGTGGCCCTTGAGCGTCTGCCGCACCGCGCCCGTGGCCAAGTCCCAGAGCTCGACGGTGTTGTCGTGCGAGAGCATGTCGCTCGAGGCCGACGCTACCAGCTTGCCGTCCGGCGAGAAGGCGACGGCGTTGACGCCACTCGAGTGGCCCTCAAGCGTCTGCCGCGCCGCGCCCGTAGCCGAGTCCCAGAGCCGGACGGTGTTGTCGCGCGAGAACCTGTCGCGCGAGAATATGTCGCCCGAGGCCGACGCGACCAGCTTGCCGTCCGGCGAGAAGGCGACGGCCTTAACAATATCCGAGTGGCCCTCGAGTGTCTGCCGCGCCGCGCCCGTGGCCAAGTCCCAGAGCCAGACGGCCTTGTCGTCCGAGGCCGACGCGACCAGCTTGCCATCCGGCGAGAAGGCGACGGCGTTGACACCGCCCGAGTGGCCCTCAAGCGTCTGCCGCGCTGTGCCCGTGGCCGAATCCCAGAGCCGGACGGTGTTGTCGTACGAGGCCGACGCGACCAGCTTGCCGTCCGGCGAGAAGGCGACGGCGGTGACACCACTCAAGTGGCCCTCGAGCGTCTGTAGCGCCGCGCTCCACTCTTTTTGCATTTTCGGTAGTCTGGCGATCCAACTAACCATCTGCCCTTTAAACTGTTTCCAAACTAAACTCATCTCTGGTGCAAATACTAGAGCTGAGCAATATATTTGAAGAGGCGCATTTTCAATTATTGATCGATTATTAAGGGCGAATCGTTTTATATCGTATATAAACGCTTTTAGACTGGGACTTTGCTTAGCCTTAATAACCAAAATTTAGTTACAATCTCTCTGTATACTTCGACTGTTACTTACTATAACCAAATTCTCTAAGCAAATCATTGCAAGCACGCCTTCAGAAGTCTTCCCTATTAAGCTAAGGGCCTCGAACCAGTGAAGTAAGTGCTCCCGCAAAAATACATGCACCTGCCCGTTATCAACAAGTTTGGTCTCGCTCTTCTGGAGATGTTGCACCCAAAAGCGGCATGCATACTGAAGCTCTGTAGGTAGGCGCTGCTCTATCCGGTCGCCTTGAACATCCCTAGCAAGGGCGCCAGGTGCACATAGGCCGCAAATATCTCTTTCGAGCTTGTCAGACATAAGCCGTAGGCAGCTGTTAGCTAGTACTCCGTGTGCTTCTTTCTCGTCCACCCACAGTTGTGGGTCATGACATCTTTCTTTGGCAAGGAGGAAGTCGCGGAATGAAGGGTGGAGTAGCTGGATGGGATGGGATTGACTGTCGGGAACATTTAAAACAGAATGTAGATGACGCAGCCATATCTGTATTGTCTTGACATCTACATATAGAAGCCTGGCAATGCAGATAACAGAAAGAGGGTCGAAGAGAACAACGATTGCGCCAATAATTTGCCTAAATATTAAAGTAAGCTGTTGTCTCTTCTCAGGGTTTTTAATGCCCTTTAATGGATGCTCTAGAATTTGAGAATACATCTTGTCGAGATGCACAGTTGGGGATTCGTCAGTGGTGGTTGTATCACTACTACTCCCTTGCAAGGAGTTATCTGTACTCTCGTTCGGAAGAAGAAGGCGAAAGATGTCGTCCGGGGGCCAGTGCTGGCCTTCTTGCTCAATGAATCGACAGACTGTTGCAGCGTAGATAAACAAGCCTTGAGTCTTAAGAACCAGGAGCTTAATATTTTCCTCGCCCGGCCAGCCAACCGGTAAGTCGTCGGACGCATTTCTAATCTCTTTCAGCCTGTGCTTCAAGAAAATTGAAATATCGTTGTTAACGATGATTGCCGAGATCTGGTGGAGGGCAAGGTCTCGATGTAGAATCCCTGGCATATTACGGAAGCCAAGCCGAATCGGGGATTCTGGTCTACTAGTCACGAAGACTCGCAATTGGATAGGATTAAGCGATTTTGCTTCTACAAAGAGTTGAAGAATTCCTTGGACGTCTTTATCTCCGTCACATTCGTCCAATGCGTCAATAACAAGGATCAACGGCGATTGTTTTGAAGTAGCCATCCACATGGAGAGCGGCTGGAGGATAAGGTGTTTCCATTGGTCGCGGTGACTCTGATTGGCAATATCGTTGCGCTCAGCTACCGTAGTGCAGATATGCTGTTTTAGAGCAGGTGACGTCTCCCCCAGCTGCACAGCAATAGTGGTAAAGAACTTGCCAGCGTGACTTCGATCTTCCGTGCCCCTAGAGAAGAAAAAGCTTGCCCCGAGACGTTTCTGGTCATAGTATTCACGGGCGATTGTGCGGGCGATAGTGGACTTGCCAGTGCCGGCCATGCCGTTCAGCCAAAAGATGCAGCTTTCGTCATCTCCAATAGTCCATGCCCTAATTTGGTTGAGGACGTCGACTCGAGTGTTTTGGAGGCATAGAGGGTCATGCTGTTTGTCGCGAGAATTGAAGGCTGCTTGAGTAGCGCATGGTAATACTTTGGGTAGGTTTTGTGGTCCTAAATAGGTAGTCAGCATCTGAACTAGCCACCGACTCTCCGATAGAACCTCAAGACGTACCTCCGAAATTTACAGGTCCTCCTTCTGTATTGAACGTATTTCCAGCCAGCAAATTTCCGGTCTCAGTCTGCAACGGCCCATGGAATTGGTTGATACTTTGTCTAAATTCTCCGCTATGTCATAAATATACCCATTATCCACTTAGAGCCTCAAACAGTTTGTGTAGGAGCCTTTCACTGTCTAGTATACAAAGGCGACTGAGAAAGACTAAGCCTGACTTGGAACAGTAAAGGCGCTAACTTACTCTACTATGCTGCTATCTGGCTCATGGGGCAGCTTGATGCCTGAGGGAAACGACTTTGTAGGCGGGTTGGGGGTCCTGTTCGTGATTGACGCGGTCGCGGATCTTTGGTGATCATTCGAATGCTTGCCCGCGGGGCTTTTGCGGCCCCGTCGAAAGGGACGACGCATTATCCCGGACGCACCTTGCGCCAGACATGCACTCCGCGATGGAAATATCTGGATGCTCACGCTGGGATGGCCTTTGGACTTACAAGAGTCATCTTATGAAGGCTAGAGCGACTCTGATAAAAGTTTTGGAAAGCTGCAACACTTCAGCCGTACGCGGTGGGCTGCAGGCTCGGCGCGACGTGTTTCCCCCCGACAAGCCTCTGAACATCTATCGAGGTGCTGGACCAATGTTCCATATCTTGGCGCGTGAAAAAGTGCCACTGCATGAAGGCCAACAGGAAATTCTCAGGAACACCGCCGGTCGGACCGCGTTCGGGCGCCGAGTTATCATCTCGAGTAAGCTAAAATCGCAGTGCTAAGCTGCCTGTGCTCCTGTTTCACTTGTCACCGGAAAGCCTGGCACTGATACAGCAAACGGCTTTCTATTGAAGTGGATGATTGGGGTGTAGGGCGGTCTAACTTAAAAACGGCAAGAAAAAGCCCGCAAGGCAGAATTTGCTTGGGAACCGTAAAAAGGGCCCCAAACTACCATAGTCCATAACTGATGCTATGTGTGTTAGCACGACATGAATTCGCGCGAGAAAGGTGTGTATGAAGGACATTTCGTCTAGCTTGTAGTTATGCACGGGTTATACAGAGATATCTTCTTAAACAGTTGAGCACCCAGATAGACAACATTGAAATTTCCACTAGGTGATCCGCTATGCCTACTCATTGTTTTGATAAATTCGCATTCCTGAAGTAGATGCTTTGCTATTCGCACTTCTCCCAAGCAAGCTTTACTTTTTCCTACCTCTTGTATTCCCGCTCTTTCGCGCCTTTTTATGTGGCTCAGTATATAAATCGTCTTCGTCGTCGTCCTCACTTGAAACAGGAGCTGTTGCAGATGCCGCCCTTCTAGCCACTTTCCCTTTCTTCCTTTTCCTCTTTCCATCCAAATTCTCCGCTCCATCAGCCCCGTGATCTTCCTCTTCTAGCCCAGCTTGCCCAGCACCATCACCACCCCCATCATTACTATTCAACTCATCCTCCGCCACACCCGTACCCGCCCCTTCCCTCTCCCTCAGCCTCCCCAACGCCCTCCCCAACCTCTTCCCCGCAGGCTTCCCGCTCCCGCTCCCACTTCCCCCCTCTTTCATCCTTGGCGCAAACGCTCCCGCCCCAACACTCCCCTCAAAAAACCTGGTGATATTACTCTGTGTGCCCTCCTTCTCCCTGCGATTCATATCCCTAATAACCGGCACCAGCACCTCATCCGTCCGCTCCCTTGACCAGCCAATACTCTGCATGAGGAACCCCCTCAACGTATCCAGATCCGGCACGCCCCACACGAACGGCTGCGGATCCGGGTCGACATCCGGCGCCGTATACGCGGCCGCGACGCGGGGGTCCGGGAACGTCGGCGGCAAGAACAGCTTCGCGGCGTTCGCGCGGCGGAAGCGACGACGCCACGGACTCGCCTTGTCGGCGTCTTTCGGCAGCGCGCCGCTCTGCACGCGGGCCCACCAGTCGCGGAAAGCGTCGAGGGACGCGAATTCGCTGAGCATCTCGAGGGCGGTGACGGGGCCGATTCCCGGGATGCCGGCGGTGTAGTCGCTGCCGAGCAGCTGGGCGATGGCGATGAGCTTGTCGCGGGTGAGCGAGAACTCGGAGGCGAGGTCGGAGAGCAGGTAGCACTCGACGAATTTGGCGGCGTTGAACATGTTTTTGTACACGCGCGTGCCGCCGAAGAGGAAGGTGTCGCTGTCGTCCGTCACGATGCCGTCGACGAGGCCGAGGCGCACGAGCTCCGCGCATTGCGCTTCCGCTTCCATGGGCGCGGTGATGTAGGGGAGCCCGAAGAGGGTGAGGAGTTGCTGGCATTCGCTGACCATGGTTTGGGTTACTTCGTCGGCGTCGCGCCGGTCTTTCTTTTGCTGCGTGCGCAGCTGGCGGAGCTCAGTGTCGAAGTCAACGGGGATGGTCGAGGAGGGGTTTAGGGAAGAGGCGAAGCGTGCGTGCTCTGAGGCTTCGGCTGCGAGTGAGGCGAAGAGGGCGGCATCGTCAGGGTCGGAGTAGATGTCAGAGTCTGAGTCGGGAATGTCGACGGGGATGGGAGCTGATACGTCGTCTTCATCAGGCTGAAGAGCAAAGGGGGGTTCAGGAGGGGTTGTTATAGTTTCGTGCGCTATTGTTATATCTTCAAACTCGGGAGACGGTGATTTTGATGCTGATGCTTTTTGGTCGACTACTGTTTGTTTATCAACTGTTGATTTTCCATTGCGTTGGATCTTTGCTTCGCCATCACTCTCAGACCAGTCGATTGACTCATCCTCGGATTCATCTACGGCGTCAGGTTTGGGAGGTGATGGTACTTGAAGCGCTGGACTCTTTTTCGTCGCTGGCAGTAGTAACAGTGGTTCTGCTGTAGTTTTACCCGCAACGTCTCTGGCTTGTGTTTCTGGGTCTTCGACCAATCCGTCCTCCATCTCTATATCACACTCTTTTTCATCATCAGATGAATCAATGGTGACCACCTCTTTTGACTGGCTCTGAGGAGCATCTAAGTCAATAACTTCATGAGTGTCTTGCTTGCGTAGCCTCGACGGTTCTTGAAATTGATACTCTTCTTCTAAGGCTTTTCGGTCTCTCTGGCGATTTTGTCTCTCTTCTTTGTGAGCTGAAAGATCTTTTCGTAAATCACCAGCGAACCATGGCGGTAACGGCTCGCCAGATTTCTTCTTGGGATCCTCGACGTCCTTCTCGAATCCGCCAGCACTTTCCTCGGCAAGCTTCTGCATCTTCTTCTTGCTAAGGAGAGAGCTGCCCAGGTCTAGCTTCTCGAACGGTAACGGACCGTCGAATCCAGATGCTCTTGCAGCTTGAGATGCTACTGGCTTTTGCGCCGGCGCTATAGTTTGAATCCTAGGCTTCTCCATCTCTTTTGGAGTTTGATGAACGGCCCTAGGCGCCCGCTTCGATTTCCTTGACTCTAATAATGCAGCTTGTAGGTCAACATCGTCTCCTTCGCTGTCGCTAGCTGCAAAAGGGCCCTTGGGGGCAACTTTGCTACTCCGAGAGTTTGCCATACGTGCAATAGCAAGTCCAGATCCGTTTGCAAATGGCTTACCCTCTTCAACACGCTGTTGCTGAAAAACTTCTCGATAATCGTCCTGATCTTCACTATCTGATTGCTCCGGCTCTTGTTCATCCTGTTGAAGTGACATTGCGATTGCACGTCGAAGCTCTTCCTCATCTTCGTCTGATGCACCCTCTTTTGGGTCCTCGAATAGGTCATCGTGGCCGGGAATATCGACGTTTTCCCATACACTATCATCGTCATCTTCTTCATCTGCTAGGAAAAGGGACTCTGGATCATGATTGACTGGCTTGTGTTTTGTGGATTTTGGTTTCCTGGTAGTGCCTTGTGCACGGGATTCATAGAAAGCGCGTCGCCTTTTTGCCAATTCGTCCGCAAGAGTGCTCTGTGGTCCATTCTTCTGAGTCTGCAAAGGTTTTGGCTTGGGAAGCCGATTGAGCCCTTCAATCGGAACATCTTCAAATTCATTGTCGTCGTCCCATTCATCATCTTCGTCTTCATTGATTGGCTCGTGTAATTTGTCTACATCGATGGGCTTACTTCTCTGGCCCTCATCTTTGCTGGTCACCACTCCCAAAGCCCAACCACCTTCCACACCGTCATTTTTGACCAAGACATACTCCCTGCCCTTCTCTCCCGCAACTCTTGAGATGCCATTTACTCCAAACATAGCGTCATCCGCCATCCCATTGATATTCATCAAGCGTTGTGTGAGCTCATTCCGTTCCCGGACCCGCTCGATCTGGAATTTTGAGAATGCCATACGGTCTGGGAACATCGTATCTAGCTGATCCTTCGAGTATCCCATCCTAAGCCTACTCCTCAACCTGGCTGCATTCAGAATATTGTACCGATCCGAAGCGGGCAGACTGATGAAGAACGGGCTATCAAAGTCGATCTTCGAGAAGTCATAGACATTGATGTCCTCTCCCGTGTCAAACTGCCTCGCATACTGCTCCAGCTCCTCCAGCGACATAATCCTAGGATCATTCGGCCCACCCATCTCCGCCAACGACGCATCGAGCTCAGGGAGATGATACGCATCCGTCTTCTTGAACTTGCGATTCTGCGCGCGCTCCTGCGGCGTCATCTGGATCTCCTCGGCATAGACCAGATTCTCCGGCAGCGGCTCCTCGACCTCGGCCGGATGGCGCGCCGCGTCCTTCCTCCGCTGCTCCTCCTGCTCCGCCGCGCGCTGCATCTGCAGCGCGAGCAGCTTGCCCGCCGTCCTCACGGCATCCTCCCTCCGCCCTTCCCTCCGCGACTTCCGCGCGCTGATGGTCTGCCGCTTGAGCGCGGGGGCGCCGCCGTCGAAGACGAAGACGGGTTTGATGCCGATGAAGAGCAGCTTGCAGATGCGGCGGAAGAAGCCGACGATGTGGCTGCTGCGCAGTGCGTTTCCCTCCTTGTCGCGCACCGCTTTCAGGAACTGGTAGATCCAGATCGAGGCGTCGACCGCGAGACGTTTCTTGTTCAGCGTTTCGATCTTGATGGGCCGCGCGCAGGGCTGCAGGACGGTCCAGAGGCCGGTGACTCCCATGGTGGCTTGGTGGGTGTGTAGGCCATCGGCTGGGTTGTGAGAGGTGCGTTCGGCGACTCTCTTGTGGGAGAGATTGGAGGTTGGAGGATGGTGGTGGAGGCGCGGAGGTCGGAATGGCCGCCTTGTGACTGCGCGGAGGTTTCGCGAGTTAATGATGCAGCCAAGAGACTGACGCGTAGGGTGAGTTTTTCATTGTTAGGCCACTTCCTAACCCCTGCCTTCAGCTAGCTCTACAAAATATCAAATTGGATATTTTAAAATCTACTGAACGGTACTTGCGAGGCGTATATTAGGTTTATAACACTCGAAATACCTTTAGGCGTTGCTTGCGAACGGGAACAATTCTGGCTGTCAAGAGCTCGCAATAACATCATAATTTGTAACTAGTAAATTTAAACCGGGGAGTGGCCTGTATATATTTCCCTACTTTAAGAACTAAACCGTCTCTTTGCACCTCGTTGTAAGCAGCGGTTGGTGGGTTCAACTCCCGCTTTAATACGGGTGGACTACTTCGCGGTTGACGTATATATTTTTGCAAATTAGATTGGTCAAACAAAATACGCAATTTCTTATCCCTTTCGTGTGGCAAAATGCGATTTTAATTGGGGCGTATTTAGCCGTCCTGTTTTAGCTAGCACACCTCGGTTAGGCTAGTTAGTGACGCCATGTCCTACGCCGTTTCCAGCCTAAGGGTCTGTTCGGTTGCAAAACCTTCAGATTAAATATAAACTAAAAGTCCGGCAGAAAGGATGCGTTCCTTCCCAATTTGACACACGTCTGTGGCTCTACGGGTAGCACGGACATGTGCAAATATAAAGCCTCCATATTGAAATAACGCCAAGAGCTCCATTTTAGAAGCTGTATACGGTAAAATTGCCAATATTTTAGCGTGCTATTCTAGCTTTTTTTGAGTGGTAAGAGGAATATTAAATTTTTGAGGCTGTGTAGATAAAATCACTCCAAATCAACAGATTATGAACTAAATATGTAGCCTCCATATTGCAACCGAACAACCCCTAAGGCTATCAACCAGTTAGATAATTAATATTTTCGCGTAGACTTCCAAAGGTCAATTCAGGCATATATCAATTCCAAAACACTCACGATCCTTTCAGACGTTGGTTGCGAGCGCCGGTTACGTAGCATGATGATTGAGGGGGTGTTTGGTTGCAATCTGGAGGCCTCAGCTTCAGTTCAGAATCCGTTGATTCGGAGTAATTTCGTCTACACAGCCTTAAAATTTTAATGTTCCTCTTACCGCTCGCAAACGCCAGAATAGTACGCCAAAATATTGGCAACTTTACCGTATACAGCTTCTAAAATAGAGTTTTTAGCGTCATTTTAATAGAGCTCGAAGCTCCAGGTTCAGATTCCATTTCAATATGAAGCCTCTAGATTGCACACACCTCTGCTTTTACAAAGCCACAAGCGCGTACCAAACTAGGAAGGAACGCGTCCTGCTGGACTTTCAGTGAGATCTGGTCTGAGTTTTGCAACCGAACACCCCTGAGGCTTTCGAGTAGAGATAACTTCTGAAAGGTATCTTTGCATAATTTCTTTGTAATCCTTACAACCACCAAGCAAAAACCGATCAGAAGACTTCAAAATCGAGGGAAATCACAGCAAAATCTACTCAAGCACACCAACTCAGCAATACAGCATGCAAAGCGATAGATTATAGTTGCGTGTGCTCAAGCGCAGGCTATATCCCAGAACTCACGGCATGCATTGAGCGAGAATGCGATGTCACACGGTTCAAAGAAGCATATCAGTTTCTTGAAGACCTTTGTAACTGTAAATATGCCATTATTCTTCGTCTAAACGTCTACGAGTCTACAATAAAATAGTCACTTACATTAGCATTATACTCTAGCGGTAGGAAGTCCCATCTATACATCCTCCAACGCCTCCAACGCCGAGGCCCTCAAAAAGAATAGAAAGGCATGGACTTAGGTAGACAGGCTGGAACTCCGCCAAGACATTTCCTTCGTCAACAGTAGTTTCACTACCTTCCTGGATATAACTACTTTTACGACACCAAAAACGAGTTTCACACGTATCGTCACCCCAACACTTGGCACGACAAGTGGAGCAAGAGCTGCAAGCACTCGCGCTTCAACCTCTGGACCAACAGCATCCCCTACCTCCACAGGCTCACCCCCTTCAAACACGTACTTTTTGTAATACACGCTCTCAATTCTCCGTCAAGATGCGCTTCTTCCAGTCTGCTCTTGTCGACCGAATATCCGTGCACCGATCATAGGAATTGAATGAGGACTCTGTCTATTGAAATGCGGTTCTAAGACCTCTATATATACATGTAGGAAAGGTGTAGGAAAGGGAAGACAAGGGGGGTAAGGGGAGTCAATGAAACTGGGGTAGGTGACCGAGTCAATAACCGAGTCGATGACCGAGTCGATAACCGAGTCGGTGACCGAGTCAATGAGTAAGTAGCTGAGTCGGGGTAAGATAACCTAATTCAGGTCGACACACCCCCCCAGCTAATTAACTGGGTGGTAATCAGCTGGATATACCTAAATAGGAAATATCTATGGTGTTAAACTAAATAGAAACCATTCAAAAACAGAACTTAATAAGGAAATCGTGTAAATAGGTTAAACAGTACACTTAAATCCAACTACAATAGGGTCTTAATATCAATCAGATTTAGTTGTTAAATAAAGCTTTCATACTTCTGCCTTAACAGGGCCTTTGTAAGACCATCAGCCGTTATATCAGTAGTAGGAACCCACTTAATTACAATTAAGCCTTTCTAAACTTCTTGGCGAAGCTAGTGCTAGTAGATATCTACGTGACAAAGCTTTATATTCAATTAAGGTCCGTTTTTAGTGAGCAGTCAAATCGTCTACTAGTTGTCGCAGTCAATTATATACTCCTTATCCGTGTGGAGTCGCAGATCCTAAAAGAAGCGCTGCCACTAAATTAATTCTATAGCTATGTTTAATAGAGCCTTAAGCTTAGCTTTAGTGTTTAATATTATAACAGTCTTCTGCTTGGTAAAGCGCCAGTTAACTACTCCTCCAAATAGTAAAAATATAAAGCCTTCGGTGCTCTTTTAACTAATAGGATTATCGCCAAATGTAGCATCGCTTGCTTGGATAATAATCTAACTTCCAATATTCCTACTTAAGTATTTAATCGCAAGGGTTTTCTTTTAATATAGGTACGCAATTGCTTAATTAACTGCGGCTTTATGCAGAGGCAACGGATTGCGAAGGAATTTTAAGAGCTTGCTTAAGGCTTAAGCGGCGTTAGGTCATATAATGTAAGTGGCGTAGAGTAGCAATCTAACCTTCCTTTAATATATGTAGACCTGCTGCTCAGAGGCCTGTTTTAGATTAGGCAAGAGATCTTCCATACTTATTGGTGTATATACTAGACAAAAGTCTTTTAGATAGAAGATACTAGCGATCTTATTAATATAGGAATCCTAGTAGAGCCAAAGCTTCTATTAAGGTTAATTACAAAGAACTCTAATTCCTAAGAACCAGGTTAGTTCTCTTAGGTTCTTAATCTTATATTTTATTATTAGCTGTTCCTTAAAGAGTTAAAGCTTTAGTAAGTCTTCTGTGCGGTAGGCTGCCATAATATTATCAACATAGAAGAACACGATCAGCCAGTTATTATAAAATAGACACGATTCTCTATTAACTGCCGTTAAACCTAGGGACGTTAGTATAGTTAAAAACTCATTAAGCCAAAGCAGTAGTAATTATTAGAGGCCGTACAAGGCTCTTTAAAGAAGCAGACATCTACCCTTCTATTAAAAGCTATCTAGAAACTTAATATAAACTATCTCATTAATAAGGCTGTTGGCGAAGGCGTTAACTATATCGCACTACCAAGTCTCCAAATTAAATGCAGCGACGATCGCCATTATAGCTCTAAATATTTTAGCTATAAGGGTTGCTGCATACATATCCTTTTTACTGAGTTATTATAAGTCACCTCGCATATAAAGACGGGCTTTAAATTTAATAAGATATCTATTAGTATTAAACTTATAAGTAAACACCTAGGTAACAGGTATAACTTTAAGTAATAATATCCATTTAACGGACTTAAATGTCCCTCACTACTCAAGATTATTATATTCCTTATTAGCGGCTTCCGTAAAGCCATTTTTATATAGGTAAGCTTAAAGCTCCTTCTAGCTATATAATGGCGGTGGAAGCTTATCACGGTATAATTACTTTTGGTTATATTTAATTCTGGTAGTAAAAGCTCTATAGAGGGCAGGAAGGGTATCTAATTGCTTAATATCTGTTAGGTAAGCTGCTTAACGCATTAAGGGCTTCCTAGTTCTTCTGCCTTCTACTATATTAACATCGCCTATATCGCCTATAATCTCCTATCTCGGATAGGCTTCTTCTTTAGGAACGAGTTTAAATTGGGGTCTTTAATTAATTAAGGAACTTAACGGCTCTATATTAGTAGTACTTAATTAAGGCTCTAGCGTCTCAGCTAGGGTAGGGAGACTAGGTATAGAGTTGTCCTTTAAGGCTTAAGGGCTAATTACGTTATTACCTTAATCTGTCGCTTGATCTTAATTTTCATCAGCATCCACCTATTAACTTCCACTACTGTCCGCCTTGTCCTCCTTATCTAATGTCTCGTTTAATATCTCGTTAAGCTCTTCCTAAAGCGTCCTATTACTATTTAACACGTTAATTACATCCAAAATTTAATTAGCGCGTTTTTGGAGCAGACCCATAAGATCTGGCTAACTATTATTATAGAGTAGTTGCTTATTAAACGTTACGTCTCTTATTTAAATCACCTTCTTTTTGCTAGGTATATACACCCTATAGATATTCGTCGACTGGTACCCAACTAGGTATCCAATATAAGCCCTTGGCTCAAGCTTTCGTGTGCGCAGAATATTGTATTTAAGCGGGTAAGCTCTACAGCCGTATATTCGTAGGTAAGCTATATTTAGCTTTAATAGCAAGAACCCTAGTGCTAACTAAAGCTTCTTAAAAGGTGTCATCCAGCCAAGCTAGGCGTTTGGTGTCTAATTAATTAAATACGCTATAGCTCTAGTAATTTCTGGCTATAGCTCTTCTGGTAGTTGAGCTTCAATTTACATATAACAAGACTTAATAATAATTACCCCCCTAAAACGTTTAGCAGAACCGTTCTGAGACTTTATATATAGGGCTAATTTCTCTAGTAATATTCCTTTTTAAGTCCTCTAAGCGTTAAATTTATTACCTAGGGACGTTTCGCCATCGATCCAAATCACTGCAATCTTAAGGTTATATTAACGCTCCACCTTATTTAAATATTGTATAATTGCTTATATTGTTAACGACTTATGGGCGAAGGTCTCTACCTTATTTATGCGCAGATATTCGTCATAGAAATATATCGTCTAGATATAACCGTTATACGCCACAATCTCTAGAAATAAGTTGATATACATTTAGTAGAAGGGCCTAGTTGCCTTACTAGTAAGTATTCTTCTTGATACAATTTCATAAGCCTTACTAACTGCACAGGTCTCATAGTTGATTATTGCTAAACCTCGAAGTTTTGCACCACCTGCTTTCTAGGGTAAATGTTTAATCGCGTTGGGTCCTGCATAGCCCAGTCTCTTATACTAGAGTTCGCCTGATACTTCCTAATTAGAAAGGGGGTCTTGTGATTGGATTGCAAATAAGGCCTTACTTAGGGTCCTTAGTTGTGGCTCATTGTACTTAAGCGTTGATTGGTTATAATGGCTCTCGCAAAAGGCGAACGTCTTATAATCGTTCTTATAATATAGTAGGTTCTTTTCATTATCCCACTATATATTCTTCTTATTGAACTTCTTTAGGCAGGCTAAATTTGTATAAAAGGCTAGTATATATGCTGCGTTAGCTAGGAAGAGCTCCCTAGGACCTAATAGCATCTAGATAGTAATTACTGCCGTCCCTACACCCTTAATTGGATCCATGCCCGTTCTAGCATATACAAAGTCACTACTTAGTTAGAGCTCGTCAACGAATCTTAATTAATCGTTAATAACGTGTATAGTGGTTCCGCTGTTAAGAATTACACTATCACGCAGCTTGTAGTCAGTGCCTGCTTTATAAGCACCTATTTAATATACAGTAAAGGTACTAAGGTTGTCCTTTTAATCTTAATCTAGGCTCTATACAGCTTCCTTTTTTAGAGCTTCCTTGCCTAAAGCCTGCTACCTTATCTTCTCAATTTTTAACTTGGTCTAATTTAAGGCGTTAGTAATCTTTTCCTTAACCTTCTTAGCCGTAGCTTTATCTGATTTCCAGTCCTTTAATTAAACCGACTTGTTGATATAAGGACAATCTTGGAACCAGTGAATAGCTCCGCAGTAGCACATTAGGGTATCTTTCTTCCGTACCGTCCTGGAAGGGGTAGTAGTAGGGGCCTTATCCTTAGGAGCCTCGTCCTTAGGAGCCTTATTAATTAGCTTGCCCTAAAAGCTCACTATATTAGCACTAAATTAAGCTCTATTCTTCTGCTAGGCAGTCTCTAATCTTTAATAGTTCCAATAGATTTTAACTAATTAAGATATGGATAACACGTGGTCTTTAGCCCAGTTGTATTTATTAAATTCGACCCTCCACATTAAGGCCTAATTTAGTGATACTGGCTCTACCACTATTAGAAAGTCTCTAATTACTTAATCGCCTTCTACGTCTAGCAGCTTAATCTTTTTATAGTCATTATACATCTTCTCCTACTGCTGTAGCCAGGCCTCGAAGTTCTGGTTCTTTGGGCCCTTTTTAACCTTGGCGTATTAAGTGGATAGGTAGAGCTAACGTGCTATATCTATAGGGGCAACTCTCTCCTTAAGAGTCACCAGGGTGTTATATACTGAGTTAATACCTAATATATAGGTATTAAGGTTCCTGGTCACTATACCAGTAATATAGCTTTATAGAGAGGTCAAAGCTGTCTTCTTCTTTCTATATTCCTTCTCTACTGTCTTATATCTCTTATAGAGAATTTAAAGCTCGTCCTTCTCGTCCTCAGAGAGAGTTGCATAGGAGGTTATTCCTGCCTTTACATCTTAAGGCCTAGGAAAGGCTGGTTCAGTTAATTAGGGCAACGCATCCTTTTTGGTTAAGGGGTCAATGTATTTCTATACGTCTCCTATTTAAGCTCGAAGCCTAATAAGGTCAATCCATTCGTCCTAGTCAGCTTAACTCAATAATATCACCATTATGGTGATGGTCTAGGTAGGTTAAGAAGTCATATTAAAAAGGTGCTTGTAGAAAGGATAAAGGATTTAATAATAAACAGCAATTTAATAAGGGGTAGAATCAATTAAATAGCTTAATTAAATTAATTAGTTAAACAGGGGCAATACGGCAAGCAACCCAGGCTTATAACTGTTGACCAAATATCCGTGCACCGATTATAGGAATTGAATAAGGACTCTGTCTATTGAAATGCGGTTCTAAGACCTCTATATATACATGTAGGAAAGGTGTAGGAAAGGGAAGACAAGGGGGGTAAGGGGAGTCAATGAAACTGGGGTAGGTGACCGAGTCGATGACCGAGTCGATGACCGAGTCGATGACCGAGTCGATGACCGAGTCGGTGACCGAGTCAATGAGTAAGTAGCTGAGTCGGGGTAAGATAACCTGATTCAGGTCGACAGCTCTTCTCGCCGTGTCGGCGCTTGCATCTGTGGCTCTGGCTCAGTCAAGTACTCTCACATTCACCAACGTTCCTGCATCTGTGACAGTAGGAAAGTCTTACTCAATCGAGTGGAAGACTTCTGATACCACTTCGGTAAGGCTGCCTTCAGATCTCAGTTCTAAGTCGGAGCTAATCAATCGCATAGCCCATCACCATTACTCTGCGCAAGGGCCCCTCTGGAAACCTTCAGACCATTTCCACTTTGACCTGTACGAACCTCCCCGAAAAGCGTACTAAATAATCTACTAACACAGGCTCCGGTAGCAACCGCAACTGGCACTACATACACATGGATTCCGGACAAGAGCTTGGCAGACGGCTCCGACTATGCTCTTCAGATCACCCAAGGCAACCAGGTCAGCTACTCTGGCCAGATTGTTGTTAGTGGTAGTAGCCCATCCGCCATTTCTTCCGCAGCCTCCGCCTCCACCGCCTCATCCAGTGCATCCGGAGCGTCGGTCAGCCAGTCCGTCCTCTCGATAACAACTATGACTGGCAGCAGCACCGCCTCGGCTAAATCCTCTGTCTCCGCTGCCTCAACCGGCAAGAGCACCGTCTCAACCGCGACTCTTTCTGCCACCATCAAGATTACCAGCGCCGCCTCGACCGGTGCCTCAGGCACACAGACAGCCGCGCAAGGTACCCCCACTGGCGCAGCAGGACAGCTAGGTTCCAGCCCAATTGGCCTTAGCACGGGCGCAAAGATCGGGATAGGATTGGGCGTGCCGCTAGCCGTGCTCATCATAGCTGGATTAGTAGGACTTGGTTATTGGCTAGGACGAAGGAAAAAGGCTCCCGCGCCTAACCTACAGCCCGAGATAATTGCCCACGAGCCGGATCCGAATATGCGGTATCATACTATAGAAATGCCGACTAAGGCGAACATAACCGAGATGCCGGCATCGGAAGGGACTGGGGTAGGTGCGCAAGGAGTCGGACCTGCGGAATTACCGGAGAGTAGAAGGTAAGGAAGTGGCGGAGGTGGGTTCGACTGATACGCTTTAAGGTTTGGTGGCTTACACGCGAAAAGGATAGTTTAAAAGCGGAATGGAAATATAATAATGGGACGAAAACTTGACGCGTGTTACCTCTAAAAATGTTATTAGTGTAATAGTGGGTGCCATGCCTGGGAAGATATACTAGTGTTTCGTAAGCTTAGTGCCGATCTCAGAAGTCATAGCAGAGCTGAATTTTTTTTTATACTTTTTTTTTTATATCCATTGTATTATACTACGTATAATACTACGCATGTAGCCTCTAGGCTATAGCGCTATAGTTCTATATATATAAATCCTCTTTAGGCAGTTTAATATATATTAGTAGCTATATTCTAATAGTTTATAAACCTCTAAGCTAGGGGTTTACAGCTTCTTAGTAAATTACTAAGTTGCTAGCAACTATTAGGTAGTAGTAAGAAAATAGTGGAAAAGACTAAGAATATAAGAAATTCTAACGCCTATCTCTATTCTATTTACAATTTATTTCTATCCGGGGGATAATATAACGTGTCCCGCTCTACGTCGCCATACGGCCAAAAAGACAGAGTGATCGCGAACTTGTCGCGACTCTTGCGGGACCTAGTATATCTTATAGATAACTTGTATATATTTCCCTGCTTTAAGGACTAAACCGTCTCTGTGCATCTTGTTGTAAGCAGCGGTTAGTGGATTTAACTCCCGCTTCGATACGGGCGGACTACCTTCTTCGCGATTGGCGTAAATATATTTGTAAATTAGATTAGTCAAACAAAATACGCAACTTCTTATCTCTTTGTGTGGCAAAATGCGATTTTTGTTACTTTAGCAAGCTCAGACGTGATTCTGTTGGTGCGGATTTTCTTGTCTCGTTCCCAGACCTTCTTGCCAAGGCTTACCTTGCCAAGCCGCTAGCCGCTTTTGGCAAGACCTTCGTTAGAAGGTTATAACGTAACGTAGCTGACCAGGAAGCGAGCCACCCCACGAAGCGAGCCATATACAGGTGATATTTGATTAATTTATAATAAAATCAACAACGAGCTTTTATATATTCCAAATAGGCCAAATTGAAGCTTTTATACCACTATTTCGATCGTAATATTGCTTGAAATAATTTATCTACGTTTTGGTGGTGATATAGACCCACGCGCCGACCAATCGCACGGGCGACTACCACATTCCTGTGACGTCCCTTTCCAGATCAACAACCCGTTGATTTACTTATTTGTAGGCTACGGATCACACCTAAATATATAAGAGAGGTGGGCCTAATCCTGATTATATTTACCCGGGTTTAGAACGGCTCTGCTTAACGTAGCAATGTTAAGCTCTAGTAGAGTCGTTCCTTCCTTATACTCCCTTTGAGTTAACTTTTGTGTGGAGGCCTCCTGCTTCTGTAGATCTTCAGATTTTAATTAATTAACGTCTTCCTAACTAAGGACTCTACCCTTACTAAGGAGTCGCCTGCTTGACTTCTTGTCAATGCGAAAGCTTTGATATTTCTTATTTTCTTCCCTTTGGATATGGGAGTTGGTCGCGAAGCCTATTAAAGCTTTAAATAGCTTTTTAAGACGTTGTCGAGTTGGAGTCTTAAGCAGGCCGTTAAGTCGCGCGGTCGTTGATTTGTTGATTTGATTGTATAGAGATTCGATTTCCCTTACAGTTCTTAGCGTCTTTGGAGTGCGTAAAGTAGTAGGCGTATTTGATTCCTCTATATCCTGGCTTTTAGAAGGCTCCATATAGGTAAGAGTCTTTAAGACAGCAGTAGGATTATAAGGTAGAAGGCCTGTAGCTTTCCAGGTGTTGCAGATTGTATCGTGTGAAGGCTCAGTCAAAAGAACAGAATCTATTGGTAGCCAGTGAACGAGAATTCCAAGACGAGGACTGGAAGAAGGTCGAGGAAAGGACACGTCTATATACATGATGCCAAGGCTCGGCTCGGCC
>Ga0307507_10004496_pt1 | contig 24622 bp, 7 predicted proteins | sample 7_EM_MG_FD_207223 | JGI IMG/M metagenome (GOLD analysis project Ga0307507, IMG submission 207223) | Populus trichocarpa ectomycorrhiza microbial communities from riparian zone in the Pacific Northwest, United States - 7_EM | ecosystem: Host-associated > Plants > Roots > Unclassified | place...
TTTTGAATCTGAACTGAAAGTCCGGCAGAAAGAACGCGTTCCTTCCCGATTTGACACGCGTCTGTGGCTCTACGGGTTGCACGGACGTGTGCAATCTGAAGCCTTCAGATTGATCTAGAGTTCAACTGAGGAGCTTCGAGCTCCTTATTTGAACTGACGCCAAGACCTCAGTTCAGATTCTATATATGGTAAAGTGCGCCTGGTTTTAGCGCGTTTTTTGGGCGGTTAGAGGAACATTAAAAATCTGTGGCTGAAGTCAAGTTGAACTGGAATTCAACCGAACAGTCGCCTCAGAATCAGATTGGAGCTCCAGATTAACTCTGTTCTGAACTAAATCTGAGGCCTCCAGATCGCAACCGAACGACCCCTTATATATATATCGCGTCTATCTACCTTATAAGAATAGGGTTGTTTAATTAAGCAGCGTCACCTTTAACGAATTAGGAACCTTTCTCACTACACCAATTAGTGAAGAAGAAGGCGGCGACGATAATATCTACTAGGTACCACTTAAGGAACTTCCTACCAAAGACACTGCACTAGAGGTCTCTCGGTCACTGTAGGAAGGAAGCGAGGTCTCTAGGTTACTGCAGGAGGCAGATAAGGTCTCTTAAGCCTCGCAGTCGGGGGGTGACTCTCAGTCGGGGGGTGCCTCTGGCGATCACGATATCGCACCGCAGCCCAATCGACCTCCCCTCACTAACGACAAACAGGCAGGCCTTAACCAGCAAGAGCTTCCTAATCTAGGAGGACACCTCCATTAGGAAGGGACTTACCTAAGGGACATCTACTAGGAGGATCTGGAACAGATTCTAACTAAGTACTTAGATAAGGAGACTAAACCTATAGCGAACACTCGTACACGGTTAAAGCCATGGCTTGACTATAGCGTACTCCATAGAACTAGAAGGAAGGAGCCGGCTATAAAGGCTACCTACCTTACCCCATCCTTCGCCTATATATTTGCAAGTGCTTTATCGCAGCCTTAGTAAATAAGGATAACTAAGGGACTACCTCCGGAGTCTCGCAACTAGAAGAAAGCCATAAATTTAATATTTAAAAAGGAATAGAAGGCTGCAACGGATAAGGAATAGGAGTCTTAAATAGTTAATAACTTATTTAAGATTGTTAAACTTCTACCTGGAGCTAAGGCTCTACCCGTTAAATAGGTCTTTATATATAAATTTAATAAGAACAATGTCCTATTTAAATAGAAAGTACGGCTGGTATTACGCAGTAATAAGCAGCGCCTAGGAATTGACTATGGCGATATATTTACAGGCGTTGTTTGACCTAGTATATTTAAGCTACTAATGGCCCTGGTTGCCATATATAATTTAGAGTGTAAGCACTTAGATATAATTACGGCCTTCCTTAATAGGAAGCTTAACCGTAAGAATATCTATATTTAGCTGCTAGAAGGATACCGCCAGTATTAAAAGGACAGTGTTGCTTTTATAGGCCTACTGCTTAAAGCTCTCTATAGACTTAAGTAGGCGCTATATCTTTGGTACAAGGAGCTTAAGAGCTTCCTTATTACCCTTAAATATATGCTAATTCCAGCTAACCTATACGTTTTTGTTAGCCAGTAAAGCGGCTAAATTATTATCGTCTATATTAATAATCTTATCTTAATTAAACAAGATATATAGATAATTAAACTCCTTAAAGAGGCACTTAGGAATAAGTATAAAGTAAGAGACTTAGGCCCAATTGCGTACTACCTAGGTATTTGAATTATAAGGAACCGCTAGGCGCGATTAGTTCGACTAGTATAGGACGCCTATATTAGGAAGATCCTATATATATTCTATATGGAAGACTACGCACCAGCCTCTATACTAATTTACCTATCCATAGTAAACTTTAAGCCACGTAAGCCTGATAATTAAGCTCCACCGGAGCTAGTAAAACGGTATTAATTACTAACAGGCTCTCTACTTTATCTATGTAATTGGACTTAACCCAATATAGCCTAGGCCGTAGGAAAGCTCTATTAATTCCTATATAACCCTGCCGAACTATATATGGAAGCCGCAATGTAGATACTCACTTACTATACAGGAACGATCGACTTAGGTATAGAGTTTGGCTTACCCTAAAGGCAGCAGCCACCTCTAAAAGCCTTCGCCGAGGCGTTAGCTACAGACCATACTACCCCTAATTACAATAGGGAATATAGCGGAAGCGCACTAGGTAATATACCTAACCTACAGCTACACAGCTATAGCAACGCAGCGTTCGCAGATATGGTCAATAGGAAGTTAACTTCTAGCTATATCTATAAGCTAGCGGGTGGCCTAGTTTCACACAAGTTAAGCAAGCAGTTAATTCTTACAACCTCTACTATAGAGGCTGAGTATGTAGCAATGACGCATGCAGCTAAGGAAGCCTTATGGCTCCGTTAATTGCTTACTAACTTAGGCTACACCGGAAAGGATCTACTACTAATACATTTGTATGGCGATAATTAACCAGCCATTAGTCTTGCTAAAAGCGACAACTACCACGCACGCACTAAGCACTTTGAGCTATACTGGCACTATATTCGTGATAAGGTTTAAAGCGGCGTAATTTACCTATAGCATGTTCCTACGAGTAGCATGGTGGCAGACGGTCTTACGAAGCCACTGTTGACGGTTTAGTTCAGGAACTTTGTTAAGCAGCTGGGCCTTATTTAATGCGATATAGACACTAAACCTAAGTAGGAAATTGTATATAGGTCGGCAAAACCTCGGAGGGTACGCCATTTGACGATTCTGACCAATGCTGACGACTTTCAAATGGGGGATGAGAACGATGTAGAGCTCGTGACGGGTGATCGATTATAGCTTAGGGAGAGGTTAAATAGGACCCACAATATACTCGGAGGATTACGAGGTGTTTCTTTTATATATTAACAAGTTCAGCACTGATTTAGGAAGGGTCTGATTCTGTTTTGGTGGAGTACTAGGGGGTGTGATGGTGGTACTGGAGGAGTCCTCCACATGCGTTTCCTGCTTACATAAGCAGACTCCCTTTTTCCCGTTCGGTCTCCGCAGCAACCACTTCGGTATCCGTAGTAGTCACCCCGGACGTAGATATAGGCCTATATCAAGGCCTATATTCCTCGTGGTTAGGTTCCATAGCTTCATTCATTCTTTTATCCTCAGATCCAGTTCATCAGCCTCCGTATATAGAGCTTCGTGCGGAGCTTCGTGCAGAGCTTCGTGCAGAGCTTCGTGTAGAGCTTCGTGCAGAGCCTCCATACGCAGAGCCCCGTGCAGAGCCTCCGTTCGCAGAGCTTCGTGCAGAGCTTCGTGCAGAGCTTTAATAGAGCTCCGTGCGCGGCTCCCCCTAAGCCTTATTCCGTAGAGCTCTTGTACGCTTTATATCTATATAATATTACTTATCCTTAGGATATTTAGATGAAAGTGGTACCATTTTAAAGCGCTTTATAAGCTCTATAAATCTATACTAATAGAAAATTTATTTATTTAATATTGGGAGGTGCATTACAAGTGTAAGTATATCAAGGGGATTTTGCCAAGACTATCCGGAGACTATCCGGATAGTCTCCGGATACTATCAGCTGATAGGCCTATTATCCGAGAGGCCTATCCGACCTATCCTCCGCAAGTCTGCGGCCCGGGGCCCACAGACTTGTTGGAACGACTGAAGTCAGGGACCACCGGCGCTTGACTTGATCAGGTAACGAGGGTCACATCAGTTACTGTTGCTTCGTACTTGAACTGTTGCTGCCTGAAAATCCTGGTGAGGCCTGGTGAATGCCAACAAGCCGGCGAGAAGATCTTGTCCGGCTGAAAGTGCGACAGGGCCAATGGCAAAAATTGCCTTATGGTGGCAGTGTCCCGGTCTGTCGTGACCCAGTGTTCCTTGTGGCCTCGAATTTCGGCCTGACCAAGGAGATTCAGCTATCCAGTGCACACTGGTGGCGCCCCAACTGGTTGGACAGGGCTGCCTGAATAACTGGTGGTGGTGCGATTGCCGGGGGGCGCGGAGTGCGCATTTCCGTAAGTGCATTTGGCGATTTTGTCATTGGCGCTTTTTGTCCTAATTATCCGCCATAGAGGGATAACAAATTTATCGAGACAGGGTACGGGTAGGAGAGACTAGAAGACTACGCAGTATTCGAAGCAAGTTATAACTGAATGAAGGCCTTCATCAGAGTCATTTCGCGAATGCTTTAAAAGCTGCGGTTATCTACACAATGAATCGGGTAGGGAGATTCTACCCAACAACGTTACCGCATACATTATAAAGACCTGTCCATCCTTATGTCCTACAGTCATGCAAGCGAAGCAATCCGCCCAGTGTTCTCAACCACCGAGGTCCCCCCAGCCACCTCGGTTACCCAGTGTTGGTGGGTGGATAGGTGGATAGGCAGTACTATGCTCTTGCTGTTCACCCTTCACACTTTCCATCCTTCTTCCGTATGACTGGGCAGCGCAAACTCTGCCTGACATAAAGAAGCTCCTTCCTCGCCTCCAGCCACGCACCCGCTACAACACCCGCTACGACCCCGACTGCAGCATCTTCCTCGGAGCCTCCTCCCCTTTCCTCGGCGCCGCCCTTACCCTCTCCTCCCCGCCGCGATACACACCGTCAGCATCCGCTAGCGCCACAAGCTCCTCAATTCCCGACGCCCCCATACCCACAGCCATGGACGCGCTATTCAGGAACCGTGCATCCACCCGCACGCTCTCAAGTTCCCTCTTCTCCGCGTCGTGGCACTGCACGAACAGCATGCTTCGGTCGTTGGATGTTTGTTCGTCCGCCACCAGAAAGTGCGAAGCGGAGACTTTCGTATTGCGCGCTTTTTCGTAGAGGTGCGTTGCGAGCGCGGGGATGGGGAGGGAGAGGAAGGGGGACGTGAAGGATGGGACCGGCACGCGGGTGTAGGAGTCGAATGTTACGTCTGCGTATGAGGTGGGGGAGGTGGTGGTAAGAAGGATCAGGCTGGGGGGGGTGTCCCGGAAGGTGGTGTAGGCATCGTTGAGGATAGTGGAGAGGACCTGGTGTTTGAGTTAACTGGCACGTTGCACGCTGGGGAAAGCAGTGAACTGTAGACATACAGACGCAGACACTTCTGCGGTACAAATGATGGGGAAGAGCGCCTCGGCCATGTTGGACGCTGGCTTCTTTGCCTTGTGAGAGCAGGCTTGGGTTTGACGCTTTGTCGGCAGTGGTGGAAGTTGAAGAATGAGCTAATGATGATGAAATTCTATAGTCCCGGCCCCAATCGACTTGACCCAAATGTACGATACGTAAGGGTGGATTTACGGACGTCCGAATTAATTCGGGTCAGGTTTCGAAAAGTCACTAGCGTCTTTTAAAATCCTAGGTATCTGATTGGCGTAACCTTAATTTAAGTTATTATGTCAGCGTGCAAATCTACTCACACGGCCCCCCACCAAAACTAAATCGTCATCCCCCCGACGATTCAAAAGCTCTATTACCACCAATATGTCTACTAAACGTGGTAGAAATGAGGATCTTGATGTCGCAGTCGCCCTCCGGAAGTTCAGGAAGGACGGCGCGAAGACTGAGCGAGCCCAATGCACCCATTGCGGCTACGAACGATCGTGGAAAACCGCCTGCTGCGTGCTCACCAGGAGGAAGCCCGCCGATTCGAAGCCTCTATGTAACACTACCACCTTAATAAAATCCTATAATCGCCTGACGTCATGCATCGTAATATTATCTCCAAAATCTCTCATACAAAACCCGGAGAATCGTCAAAATCTAGGCCTTCAAAATATAGAGGATCCGGCTCAGAATTTCGGTCAGGATCCGGACCTTACGAATCCGGTTAGATCAGGATTCACATTTCGGACGGATCGCACCCCTACCTCAAAGGAAGTGGTCTGTGCGCGAACACCGAAATCAAGACTACACGGGCATTAAATTCGGCCAATCCGATTGGTGGTCTCTTATCGATAACATAAGCACCAATTTCAACGGGTTAAGGCGTTCGGTTGCAAAACTTCAGATCAGATCTAAACTAAAAGTCCGATAGAAAAGGACGTGTTCCTTCCTAATTTAGTACGCGTTTGTGGCTTTGTAAAAGCACTGGCGTGTGCAATCTAGAGGATTCATTTAAAATAGAATCTGGACCTAGAGTTTCGAGCTCCATATTAAAATGACGCCAAGAGCTCTATTTCAGAAGCTGTATACGGTAAAGTTGCTAATATTTTAGCGTGCTATTCCGGCGTTTTACAAACAGTAAGAGGAACATTAAAATTTTGAGGCTGTGTAGACGAAATCACTCTAAATAATCAATGGATTCTAAACTAAATCTAAGGCCTCCAGATTGCAACCGAACATTCCTTAAGACCAGCGTTCCTTAATCTACTCTTTAACGTTAGAGGGTAAATTTAAAGAAGTATAGCTAGATTAATATACTAGTTAAGGGAAATAGTAGGCTACTGCTGCTTATAGATAAAGCTCTAGATATATAACATTATGCGGTAATATTAATATTAATTTTATTAACGCGTACTTTAATTAATGTTAGCGACTCAGTCAATTGAGGCACGAGCACGGCAAGAGGGACGCGCAAGCCTGTACAATTGGTAGTCTATAAACGAGGATCTAAAGCTAGAGAAAGGAAAGGAGAAGAAGGGCAGCGTTGCTCGAAGTCTTATACAATCCTTAAGTTACGTGAGCTCACGTGACTCTGCGTCTACCATAACGTCTACCATAATCCACCGTTTTCCACTAGCGCCGTAATATTACCCCCCCTCCGAAAAAGCCTGCCCTTAGGCTTTATATATCCGTATTATGTCCATAGAGTGTTCTTATCTATATACTTAACAGGTAGCTTATTATCTTTACTATACTAGCACTCTATCTACTTATCTAGATACTTTAGGGGTCTTGGCTTATTAGGGTATTAGTTATAAAACTCTTTAAGCTTCTAGGGGTAACCTATAAAGTTCTAGGCGGGGTACTAGGTTGGGTCTAGATTGTAACCTTTCTATTAGATATGGTATTTTAGCGTTCCTTATACTAGTTTATAGGCTAGTATTTTATTAACTTCCTATTTATCGTCGCTATTAACTTAAATTAGTAGTGGAGGCTTATTCTTTTATCTAGGTAGTAAGTTATTTATAGCTTTCCGTAGCTTATCTAGTAAGAAAATAGGGTGGACTTTAATTAAGTCTAGGAGTTTAACCTTATATAAGTTGCCTTTTTTATTAAGAATCTTATATAGTCCTACTATTTTATAGTTTAGCTTACAGCTAGGCCGTTCTGTTTTTTAGTTCTTTATTATAACCTAGACCTTATTACCTATAGTAAAGTTAGGCTTGCGCCTGTGCTTATTTACCTACTATTCTATTAATTTTTAGGCCTTCTTTAGGTTCTTATAGGCTACTGCCTATACTTCTTCTAAGTGTCTAGCATACTGCTGTGCTTCCTTATAAGATAGTTTTTTGTATATGGTTTATAGTTCTTCTGGTTTCTCCCAGTTAAAGCTTATACGGGGTAAGTATCCTATTTTTAGCTAAATAGGTGCAAACCCTATAGAGTTATAGGGTAGGGTTACCTGGGCGTAGTTTATCATAGATAGTAGTTCGCCCCAGTTATCCTAAAAGTAGTTAATAAAGGGCTAAAGTCTCTAGTCCAAGTATTAATTTATAATCTCCGTCTAACTATCTATCTGGAGGTAGTATGCCGTAGAGAGCTTTAGTCTAATACCTAAAATTTAGGTAAACTTATTCTAGAAGGCTAATATAAACTGCGGCCTGTAGTTAGATATAATAGTATCTAGTAGTCCGTAAATTTGGTAGACATAGTAGATATATAATTAGGCCGCCTCTTTAGTATTAATATTTTTATAATAGGGGATTAAGAACGGGCGCTTACTAAAGCGGTTAACTAGAATTATAACTATATTATATTCGTTGCGGTCTATAGGTAACTTATAAAAGTCTATAAAGATATACTACTAGGGGCGTTCTAGTATTGGGAGTGGCTTTAATAGCCCTAGGGTTTTATCTTATAGAATTATAAACCTACGGCAGTTATTGCAGTTCTATATATAGCGGTTAATATCTATAACTATTCTAGGCTAGTAGTAGTAGTCGCTAATAATCCTATAGGTTTTATTTTTTTTAGGGTAAGCCGTAGAGACCTAGGCATGTGCTTTAGTAATAAGCTAAATCTATAGGTTCTGTTTCTTTACTACTACTAGCCGTTCCTAATGCTTAAGTAATCTATTTTTAAGGGACCATAGGCTAGTAATGTTCTTTGCCTTTTTATAGTATTCCTATAAGTGTTGGTATGCATTAACAACGTGCAGAATACATATATCGTAATAATATATACTATGCGGTGTTGTTGGTGGATTCTTGTCGTTCTATCTACACGTCTTAATAATATATATACGCGTCTCGCGTAGATTACGTGCTCCACGTACATAATACACGAAACGAATATCTACCAACACTGGAGCAACTCTGAAGGAAACCAAATCGTACTATTCCCGTTATTTGTAGCGTATACGCAATAACTAGCTCTTCCGTCCATGATACATAGTAGCTTCTCCTTCAATCCTATCCCAGTTATATAACGCTTGTAACAGCTCGCATAAATGCCTTTAAACCGGAGCTTGTGGGTTAATAAGCTATATAATAAAGTTAAGACGTTACATAAGGAAAGGGGGTAAGAAAACGGGAGGAAAGGGTATATATTGTTAACTTGGTTGCTTAGTTAATATGTGCACGGAGCAGAATAGGATTCGCGTAGTAGTCCTGGCAGAACTTGGCAGGATTTAATGGACTTGGCAGAATATAGCAGAATGCCGTAGATTGCCGTTAGATTGCCGTAGATTGCCATTAGATTGCCGTTTCACGGTCAGTCTCTAATTGCTAAGTCGGTGGAAACAGGTGGACGTGTGTAAGGTATTACGGGGTGTCCCGTGATAATTGCTATCCAATAAAGATACTGGACTAAGGAAAGGAAAGGAGAAAAAGGATTGTTAGGGGCAGCAGGTAGACATATCACGAGTGCCGCTAAGGCGCTAGTGGTAAGCGAGCTAATGGCAATTTTCTATACCGGGTATAGAAAATCCTGATTAGCTGGTTAAATTTAGGGTCCATAGAATGTAGCAGGTGGCATACCCTAGCACTGTTATAACGCTAAGCCAAATCTAAGTTTGTTTGTTTAACCTACTTTATAGTCTATAGTTCTAAGTAATTAGTATTAATTAATTTCTTAAGAGCCGTAGATACCTTGCTCTTAGTTATTAAGTCAGTAGGGTTGCTATTACCATTAATCCACTTAACTTCCGTAATCTCTCTGCGCTCATACAACTGACAAAGACATATAATGTCTATTATAAGACGTTTTTCTTGTGTAGTGCCTAGCTTGACAAGATATTTATAGAGTGATTTTAAGTTGGTATAAAGTACAAGTGGGAGTTTAATCTGTAGGAGTTGTTTAATAGTTAACTTAATTGCGGCGCCGATGTTAAATCTATAGGCTATTGTATATAGTTTTAAGGCTAGTACGCTTCTGGTAACTCTCTTGCACTTAATTAACAATTAGTGGATAATGTTAGCCTTATATAACGCGTCCTCCAATACCAGTATATATCCTATTTGTGATAAGAGGTCCTTGTTGTTGGCGAATAAGGCGTTAGTAAAAGTAAGTAGGCGTAATATATTAATATCTAATTTAATAAATGTAAGGCCTCTTATTAAATTATTAATCTACAATTATAGTTATTTGTTAAGTGCTGTAACATTTTCCTTCTTAGGGTTAATTACCTAGGCGGTAAAAGAGAGATTAAAGGAAGCTTCTAGTTAACATATAGAGGCAATATACGCACCTCTTGCGCGTTGCGCAACGTATTATTCCTTTATAGTAAGTATATTATAGATAATACCTCTTAAGCTTATAGTTGTAGCTATTTTGCTAAAGTAGACCATATTTAGGTTCTTACACTAGTATTCCTAGGTTATTGTGATATTACCTTCCTAAGAGAGTTAAATAATGTATCCATTGAATTTAAGTAACTGTTTAACCGTAAGTTACTCGCGCTCTTTTGCGAGAAAGTGAGCCTTTTCTAGATGTTATTGCTCCGCGTTTATAAAGGTGGTATTAGCCAGGAAGAGAGTGTTATTGGTTTAAAGGCTAACAATACTAAAGTAGTTAGGAGTGTTGCTCTATAAGAGGTAAGGGTTATACGTTAATAAGTTTATATTTAACTCCTTAATATGATAATTATAGTAGGTTATAAACTAGTAATTACCTGCTTCTGGAACACCGTATAAAGGCTTAATTACCTTTAGGATAGAGTTCTTTCTAATACCTAGTTAGCTTCCTAATTTGTAAGGTGGTTAGATATAGAAGTCTCAATTTAGCTTTATAAGAGACTGGATATACGCCTAAGAGATATCTTATAGGTATAACTATGTGCCATTGCCTTATAGTATCGCTACAATGTATAGAATAAGGCGTTAGCTAACTCGTTAAATGGTAGGTAACTGGGTTAGTACGATACCCTTTTTAAGATTATTATATGCTTAGATAACAAGTCTTAATTTTTTAAAGGCTTTATCAGTACTAGGGTTCTTAATCTTATCTATAAATTGTAAGTTAAAGATTCTAACTCCTATGGGTACGTCCTAAGGGTTAATTATCTTGAATACGCCCTTTTTAATTAGTCCTATAATTTCCTTTTAATGGGACGTTTTAAACTGCTTATAGTTGCTGTCCTCTTGTAAGAATACGGTGATATTAGCGGTATTAACGTAAGGGGGATACTTGTAGGGTCTTCCTCTTCCTTAGTAAAGTGGTTATGCTTCTCCAGTTCTAGTAAGGGACGGTTTCTATGTAAAGACGGTTTCTGTGGATGGCTTATATATACGGACAGTTTTATTAGCTTAAATATTGTTAACTTAGGTGCTGTTAACTTAAATATTTTTAACTTAAATATTTCTAGGGTCTATTAAGTACGGTTTAATAGCAGTGCTGCGGAACTTTATAGGGCCGCTAGGTAGGTTAACAGCACATATTTCTCCTTTAACATTTAGTAGGTTATATGGTCCTGCCTAGTATCTAGGTTATCCTGTATTGCCTTCTCTCTAGACTAGTACTAAAGAGTTAAGGGGTAGATTATAAATTGCGGTAGTGCTAGGGCTATTATATATGTTAAGTGCATCTGCGACCTAGCGTTCCGCTTGTATTTTCTTTACTTCCTCTATAGCTTTCTTGAATGTAATTGCACGCTATGTTACTATAGGTGAAGGTGCGTCGGACTCTATTATTTAGGGGTACGCTCTAAATACTAACAGCGTGGGTATTAGGCCGTCTAGTCCTACAGAGTCGTTAATTGCTTTAAAGGCTATTTATAGTATTATATCCTTATCAATTCCTGGTATCTTGGAAGTGATAATGTGGTATATACGTTATAAGGGGCTGTGGTAACGCTCTACTATGCTAATTAAGTTGTAAGCTTTGACCGGTACGCTCTTTATGGTAGTGCTTATGTTAACTATATATTGCTTAAACTCTTTACTAATAAAGTTCTTTCCTATGTTGTATATAATCACATCTAGGGGGCCTAGGTATATGTTAATCTAGTACGCTTGTAATATGTCCCATATATGCTTAGCGCTAATATTCTATAGCTATCTACCTGTTTGAAATTGGGTGCCTTTATTAACAATATAAAGTACGGGCTTGCTGTTAATGTACATAATATTAATAATAATATAGTAGTTAAAATTAACGTTGTCCTTTAAGGTGAATCTGAATCTGCCTAGTAACTTTCCATGCTTTTAACAGTATAAGCAGTAGTAGGTAATATGCTTAAGGGTCTTGCGATTAGTATTATTTTTATAGCTAGCGCGGTCCAATATTTTTTTAAGTTGCTCTACTAACGGATGTCTAAAGTGTTAGTATAGGCGTTGCAATTCTACGTTAGTTAAATAGCATGGGTTTTAGTTAAAAGACTCTATAATAAATACGTGCAACAAGGTATCCTATAGTAGAAATAGGTATCCGAATCGGCGTATGACTGGTACGGTCTTTAAGGGGGTTATTAGGATATTCTTTAAGTTGTTAAAGTACATTTATAAGTTATCTATATCCGCTAGGTAAAGTAGGAAAGGGGTGTTAACTTTAATAATATGGAACTCTACTGTACCTATTAGTGTAGCTATCTTAATAAAACTAATAGAAGATATAGAACTTATTCTGAACTATATACTAACTGTGCCTCTTGTGGACTTATTTAACTGTACTTTATTAATTTTCTAAAGTGCAAGAAACTGACTGTATCCTACTATAGAACGTTTAAAGGCTCTAGTATTAATCATTACACCTATAAACTTTGTGGAGGTATAGTGTGAGGTTATATTATACGCAAACAGGTCTATATTAGTAGTAAATACATCTATTATAGTATTAATAGTTATAACTGCGTGGCTATAAGCTCTGTTAGCTAGTTCTAAAGCTATAGCGGTTGCATTATCTAGTTCAATTTCACTATATAAAGTGTAGTATACTGTGGTCTGGTTGTCCTTGTTTAGTAGAGTATTAAGGTCTATATTAATTACTAAAGCGTTAAATATGTTAGTAATCTTATCGTCCTTATTGTTGTCCTTATCGTTGTCGCCTTTATAGTCTATAATGTATTACTTTATTCGCTCCTAGAAGCGGTCCTTAAACTTATTCTTAAACTTAGTCTTGGACTCTTCTTATTCCTCCTTAGTATGTTTCTATAAGCGACATCCTTCCTTGTTATATATAAAGCAACGTGGTTTCTATTGGTTGCGGTTATACGGGGGGTTGCTGTGGTTATTACGGTTGTTACAGTTATAGTTATTATCTCTTTTATAGAATTGTTAATCTGTAAAAGAAAGCTTATGTCTTCTCTATGTGTTCTTTCTTGTATGCTATAATAGATAATTAAAGTTTATTAATAAGGGCTCTAAGGTTATTTAGTAGGTCAGAGACTGCATATCTACATACTAGTATTCCCTAGCAAGAAGTGACAATTTTATTGTAAAGGAAGTCTATGGTTTGTATAGTAGGTCTAAGGCCATGCTATAGTTAATAAAGTCTATAGATTAGCAATTAGAGGCATTTGCTTGTAGACTTATCTATATTTTCTGCCATTACTGTTATAAGTGTAATAGTGTTCCACTTGTCTAGGTTCTTGCATTAAAATCCTAGTCCTTTAAAGAAATTCCAAAGGTGCTTACAAGCTTTGGCAAATGGTAGGTGGGATAGTTAGTTTATATAGAAGTGGTCTAGAGCTAGTCCTTTTAACATAGTAGGGAATGCCTTAAGGTAAGCTTCTTAGGGTATGTCCGCTCGATTACAGATGTTATAAAATATTGTTAATTTATAGTTAAGGCTTTCGTTTATGCTACCATATTTTTGCTCCTCCGTGTATATCTTAGCTACATTCGCAATTTCCTTGCCATAGCTAGTTATAGTAATAGGGCGGTTCTCCTCGTCCGTAGGTTATACGTAGAGTTGCTATATTATTATTACAGGTTAAGGTGTGACAGATGGTGTAAAGGTAGAGGTAGTTGTATATTGAGGTATAGCGGGAAGTATAGGTATTAAGAAACGTCCTACTTATTACTCCTCTGGGGTTCCGTATGTCTTATAGTACTTAATACGTCTTAACTTAATACTAGTGCCGAACTTATTCTTAAGTGCATTTATCTTTTCTCTAGTCTATTCTGTTTGGTCTTCTTCTTATGCTGTGTTGTATAAGGACTAGGGAAGTGATTTGCCTTATTTATAGTTAGTGTTAACCCATACTCCTCTAATATTTATATAATCACGTAGTTTCTGAAGCCAATATAAGGAGATTTTCGTAAAGATATTAACCATAAAGTCTTTAAAATCTCCTTGGAATGACTCCCAGAGTGTTAAGTTTATTTAGTCGTATATCTCCGTATATACATACATCTTGTATTATACGTAGTTGGTTAGCTCATCCTTAGTAACTTCCGTTAGGTTAATTCCATCTTTCTATTTAGTTGCTTTTTCCTTCTAGTCTTTCTCTATTCCTAACATCTTATGTTTTATATATTATTTGGGTAAGGTAAGGTGTTTTGATTTATAAGGTAAAGGTAGGGGGGGCGGTTAAGGAGGCGGTTAAGGAGGTAGTTAAGGAGGTGATTTAGGGGCGGTTTAAGTTATTAAGTAGGGTAAGGTGTTCTACACAGTAATTCTTCTGAAATAGATAGAACGAGATGTTTAGAAGTTGTTGTAGATACCAGATAAGTACTCCTAGGTAGTTTCTCTTCTTCTCTTTAACTGAAATAGGCTGATACAAAAGGTAGATAAGTACAACTATCTTCCAATCTGCTGTAAGGTGGATAGTACAACTATCTTCTAAGCTATCTGCGTGTTTCCTAATCTGTGCGCGCTCACTAATTAGTGTTGGTATGTATTAACAACGTGCAGAATACATATATTATAATGATATATACTATGCGGTATTGTTAGTAGATTCTTGTTGTTCTATCTACACGTCTTGATGATATATATACGCGTCTCGCGTAGATTACGTGCTCCACGTATGTAATACACGAAACGAATATCTACCGATAATAAGGAAGAGGCTGTACAGTTTGCCTATAGTAATTTATTAATAAAGTTAAATCCTAAAGGGTTAATAGGATATATCTCAGCACCTAAAGAGTCTGTATTTAGTTCTACCTATATCTAGGGGTTAAGGTGCTCTAGTTATAGTAGTATCTAGGTTTATAATAAGATCTTCATAGCCGCCTAGTTACCTAGGTCCTATTTATGCCTTATAAAAGTATCTGTTCGGTTTATAGCGCCTAGTCTATATATAATTAAGAAGTTAAACTAAGATAGGATATCCACCTAGTGTACCTACTAGGCTATAAGGGCTTTAGTTATTATAAAGTATTCTAGGGCCTTGTAATCTAAAACTACCTTAATAGGCTTAGGGGTCCCCTCTAGCTATACACACTAGTGCTAAAAGCTAGAGATAATAGCCAGTATCTATTATAGTCTTTAAATAGTATATAATAGGGTGCTATTCTTCGTCTAGTTACTTCTAGGAGAAAATACCGGCTATTATACCGTCTAAGGCATTAGTTTCTAGCATTAAGGGCCGTTTTAGGTTAAAGTAGGTAAGTAGGGAAGCCAATACCAGCCGTTTTTTAAGCTTATTAAAGGCCTGCATATATATGGCGTTAAAGTGGAATAGCTGGTCTTTCCTAGTAAGGCGGTTAAGAGGCTAGGCGATTCTACTATAGTTCTTAATAAAGCGTTAGTAGAAGTTATAGAAACCTAAAAATAATTATACCCCTTTTACGGTCCGTAGGGGTATCCACTGATTAATTACAGCCGTTTTTTCCAGGTCTACCTTAATTCCGTCCATACTAATAATAAACCCTAAGTACTTAGTGCGCTTAATACTAAATTCTAACTTCCTAATATCGGCCTAAAGACCAGCTTTATAGAGCTATTATAGAACTTTATAGATATACTCCTTATATTCCAGTTTATTCTTAGAGTAAATTATAATATTATCTAGGTAGGCTGTATAGAAGTTATTAAGGTAGTTAAAGAGTACATTATTTATATACCGTTGGTATATAGCCGGTCCATTAGTCAGTCTAAAAGGTAATACTTTATATTTATATAATCCGTAGCGGGTTTAAAATGTAGTAAAATCTTTAGATTTAGGGTCTATCCTAATCCGGTAAAAGGCCTAGCGGAGATTAGGCTTTATAAAGATCTTAGCCTTACTTATATAGGCTAGTATTTCTTTAAGTAAGGGCAGCAGATATTGGTCTTTACGGGTTATATAATTTAGTTTATAGTAGTTAATATAAAAACGGAGTCCGTCGTTAGGCTTTTTTATAAAGAGAATGGATGTGGTAAAGGGGACTTAGCTAAACTTAATAAAGCCCTTATTAAGGTTATTAATAAGGTATTACTTAGTAGCCTATAGTTCGTTAGTAGATTGCTAGTAAAGGGGGCTATAGCTAAAGGTATTTTCTTTATCTGGCTTAATCTTAATCTTATAGTTATATAGTTGGTAAAGTGGGAGTATATTAGATACTGCCTTAGAGAATATATTCTTAAATTTCTAGTATTAGCAAAGTAGTTTCTGTTCTACTAGCTCCTTATCTATAAGCTTACTTTCCCTACTAAGCTAGTTATAGGCTAGAGCTTCCTTATCTTTAATAATCTAATTAATTTTATATAAACTAGTTATAAAGGTAACGGTATTAGGCCGTATTAAGTTCTGGTAGAATCCTATAGCGCTAATACAGCAGATATTAACTAGTGGGAGGCCTATAGGTTTCTTTACGGATATTCCGCGGACCGTATTTTATAGCTAAGGGTTTATAACCCTCCTTAGCTCCTATTCTATCTTCCATAAGTTATCTTTCCGGTCTATATATTTAGTATAGCGTCTAATATTCCTTGCTATTCTTTGTAGCTGTATAGGGCCTAAGCTAGCTAGTTTATTACTAACTTCCTAGGTTTCTAGTATTGGTGGCACAATATTGGTGGTCTGGGGGCGGCGTAGTATATGGACCCGTTGCGGATTAAGCTGTATATCTTTCTTAAAGGCCTGGTCTCTACGTATAGTATTAGCCTAGTAAATGGTGTCTACCTATAGCCGTATAAGGTTTTCTATTATAATGCTAATTTCTTTTATAAAGGAAAGGGTTGGGGATAGGGTTTTGGGCTAGATAAGCCATCTACTCTATATATTGAGCTGTAAGCCTAAATAGGCTAGCCATTTTCTTTCTAAAATTATATTATGGCTCTCTAGGTCCATAATAAGCAAGGGAATATTATACTGCCTTTGTCCATTAATACGGAGGTAAATCTATAAGTTTATTATAATAGGTAGCTGTCATAGGACACCTCCATGACACCTTACACACGTCCACCTGTTTCCACCGTCTCGACCTCCATGTTAACAACTCAGTCAATTAAGACACATAACGGCAATCCGAGGCAATTTGCCATCACGTAATAGCAATCTACGGCAGTTTGCCATCCTCTACTATATTCCGCTACATTCCGCTAAGTTTTACTAGGACTACAACCTAAAGCCTATTCCGCCCCGTGCACGTGTTAACTAAGCAACTAAGTTAACAATATATACCCCTTTTCTCCCGTTTCCTTACCTTCTTTTCTTACGCAACGTCTTAACTTTATTACGCAGTTTATATACATAGCTTAATAATATCTACTTTGCTATATATTATTACCGCTTATACTCGCTCCGTAATACTACATTGTATTAACCTTATATACTACCCTCTAAAATGCAGAATGACCCTAAAGCCCCCATAATAGCCGCTAGCATTATATCCGCACTCTAAGAACAATTAGCAGAGATATAGAAGTCCTTTATAGACGCCCTTGTACAGAATTAAGCTACTTTAACTTAATAATAAGCCAATTAAGAGGCACGACACCTATAAATAATTAAGGACCTTTAAGAAGAAGTCCGCACCCTTAAGATGCCTATATTAGGGCTCTAAGACCAAACGCCTTCTCTAGAGACGAATACGCAAGACAAGAGTCCCAAACCTATAGTAACTGTTTACCCTAAACCAACTACCGCACTATAATAATCCAAACAACTACTAAACCCTCTAATATTCACTAGTAAATAATAAGAACTCTAATTATTCCTAAGCTAGCTTAAAAATAAGCTAACTGGTAATATTAACTGCTACCTAACCAAAGCCAACCAACTCTGCTACGCCCTAAGTTAACTAGGAGGAGACGTAGCTAACCTTATTAAACCCCTTTAACCGAACTTAGTACAAAGCCTAGTTATACTACTTAAAGCTATATACGGTAACCTAAACCGCTAAGCTACCGCTTAGAGGAAGATAAACTATATAACTTAAGAAACAAAAAGCTTCCTAGTATACTTCTCTAAATTTAACCGTTACGCAAAGGAAACAGGCTAGAATATTCTATACTAGTTAACAGCCTTATTAAGTCCCTAAGCCCTAAACTAAAAACCTCCCTAATAGGTATAGGCCTACTAGGAGCCCTTAACGCCTATATAAACGTTATTAATATACAGTACAATGATATACTATGCCTAATACTAAAGTCCACTCCTTAATATAATACAACAGCTCCGCGAACGTCCGCTAAGTTATTATCTTAGCCTAAACACCCTAACACTATGGATATTAATATAGGGACCCTAAGATACGCTCCACTAGGGTCCCTTAAATAAGAACGACGTATTAAGCTAGGCCTTTACTTTAAATGCGGAAGCAAGGATTATATCTTAAGATACTGCTTTATCCCTATACCTTAATATAACTTATAAACGGCCAACACTAATAACTGTTTACCGCATTAATCCTCTAGTTACCGCCCCTGATTTTTATCTGGCTCTAACTCCGTATCTAGTAAGCACCACTTATAAGGATAAAATTATAACCGATGTTCTGTAGGAACCCCTTCCCGCTTACTACTAAAAGGTATATCCTAGAGTTAAGTCGCTCTTTGGGATAGCTATGTTACAGGATCTCATTAAATATATTAGATATTGCAAAACCTAACTCTTAGGATTGTAGTATAACTATTAACTACTGTCTTTGGTAGAAAGGTTAATAGGCTAATACTTAAGTCTTAATTAATACAGGAGCTAGCGGCATAGGATTTATTAATAAGATCTTTGCGTAAGATAATAGGTTTATCCTAATACCCCTTAACCGGCATATTAACGTATTTGGATTTAATAGTAAACGCACTATCTTAGGCTGTATTACTTATGTAGCGGCCCTAAGACTCTAATACCTAAACTATAAAGAATTAATTAAACTCTTTATGACTACCCTAGGTTACCTAGTAATCCTTAGACAGCCCTAGATAAAGCTATATAAGGTAACCATTAATTAGGACAACCTTAAGCTTCTATTTACTGCCTCCCGTTATAAGTAGAAGTGCTTTATAACTTACTACTTAAGCCTTAAACTAAAATCTAAAAAATCTACTAGGATCTACTAGTCTAAAATTTCTATTAATATCTACCCTATATCTAAAAAGTCCACCTAATTCCACCAACCCAAGAATTCTACCAAATTCTACTAATATAAGATTTCTATTAACATCTACTAAGAACCTAAAAATTACACTAGGCTATACAAACCAACTCTAACTACTATACCGCCCTAAACTAAGTAGAAGCCTAAGCCTAAGCTTAATATACAAAAGTACTAGAAGAACTAGTATTCCACTATAAAAAGGATACTTAAAGAACCCAAACCTAAATCTGATACTAACTCCGTACCTAATACTAAACCTAAATATAAATAAGAAATTATATAAGAGACTAAGGATAATCTAAATTTGCTTAACACCTTAGATATTTACATAATTAGAGCTACCCCATTAGCACAACTTACTAGGAAACCAGAATATATGATCTTTGCTATTACAATAGCCAATATTAAGAAGGCCTTAGCATTAAAGAAACACACTAACCCCGCTATAAAAGTACCCGTAGAGTATTATAAGTATCTAGATATATTCTTATAAAAGGAAGTTAACAAGCTACCGGAACGCCGTCTATATAATTACAAGATTGTAGTTAAAGAAGGAAAATATCCTAGATTTGGACCCTTATACGGGATATCCTAAAACAAACTCTAGGTACTACGGAAGTACTTAGACAAATATCTAGACAAAGTATTTATTAGAGCAAGTTCTTTACCTATAGCCATACTAGTAATCTTTATTAAGAAACCTAGCGGCGGTCTGCGCTTCTGTATAGACTACTAAGCTTTTAATACTGTTACCGTTAAGAACTAATACCTAATCCCATTAATCTAAGAGACACTAAACCAATTAAGTAAGGCTCGCTTCTATATAAAGCTTAATATTATCTACACATTTAACTACCTCCATATTATAAAGGGAGACAAATAGCTTACTGCATTTCGTACTCAATACGGACTATTTAAATACTTAGTAATGCCATTCGGCCTTATAAACACCCTAAGTTCATTCTAACACTTTATAAATAACACCCTACATCTGTACCTGGACGTCTTTTATACTGCTTATATTAACAACATCTTAATATACAGTAATAGTCTAGCTAAATACTAAAAATATGTTAAACTGGTCCTATAAGCCTTGCGCGGAGCCGGCCTATAATTAGATATAGATAAATGCAAGTTCCATAAAACAAAAGTCCTATACCTTGGACTTATTATTTTTATAGATGGCGTATAAATGGATCCTAAGAAGGTTAAAGCAATTGTAAACTGGTAAGAACCTAAGAATGTTAAGGACGTAAGGGCTTTTATAGGCTTTACCAACTTCTACTAATGGTTTATTAATAACTTATCCGCCTTGGTCTTACCCCTTATAGCCTTAACCTAAAAGGATAAAGCCTTTATCTTTAATAAGGAATATAAGAAGGCCTTTACTTACCTAAAGGTTATGTTTACTACTACACCTGTACTTTAACACTTTAACCTAAACTAAATAAGTATTGTGGAAGCTAACTTATCCAATTATATTACTGGAGGCATTCTGTCTTAATATAACAAGGAAGGAGTATTGCACCCTATAGCATACTTTTTAAAATAACTAAGCCTAGCTAAATGTAATTACGAGATCTACAATAAAGAATTGCTAGCTATTATTAAATGCTTTAAGTAATAGCGACTAGAACTAGAAGAAGCTAGATTTCTAATTAAGGTTCTTAGCAATTATAAGAACCTGCAGTACTTTATAACCACGAAATAGCTAAGCCACCGTTAAGCCTACTAGTTAGAATATCTGTCCCAATTCCAATTCTTAATTATATACCGCCTAGGCGTTTAAGGTTAAAAACCTAATGCCCTAACTTAACGTTTATAAGACACAACAGCATAGGAAGAAGCGCGCGCCTATCGCAATTAAACCCTACTTTGTCCTAAGTTATTTGATTCCCTAGCTAAAAACCTTATAGTATACATCCTTAAAATAACTAATTAATTAATTAAACAGATTATAATTAACAAATACCTAAACAATAAGTTTATCTAAGAGACACTTAAACTAATTTAAGATGGCGTTAGACGCTCTAAAAAGATCTCTTTAAGTAAATATAAAGCTTGCAGAGACTGCTTATACTACTAGAACCGCCTAGTTGTCCCTAATTATAATAAGCTTAAGCTTAAGCTCCTTAAACACGTATATAACCTACTAGTAGCCGGCTACCCAGGCTAAGGAAAAACCCTAGAACTACTCTAATAGGAGTACCACTGGCTAAATATACATAACATGATATAAAGGTATGTCTCTAGCTGCCATACCTACTAACAAGCTAAAGCTTTATATAAGATGTATAATAGCTTTCTAAAGCCACTGCCCGTTCTAGACTAAAGATGGAAGGACATTTTAATCAACTTCGTTGTTAATCTCCCCTTAAGTAAAGGCTATATAAATATAGTAGTTATAAACCGACTATCTAAAATAAGACACTTAATCGCCTGTCCCAACATATTAACGCCTATTATTGCTTAACTGTTTCTAAATTATGTATAGAAACTCCACAGACTCCCTAAAACAATTGTCTCTAATAAAGGTAGATAGTTTGTCTCTATATTCTAGAAAGAACTAACTACCTAACTCTGCATTAAAGCACTGTTGTCTACAGTATACTACCTAGAAATGGATAGTTAAACGGAATATATAAATGTTATAATAGAACAATACATTCGGATATACACGTCGTATCTACAGGACAACTGGATAGACTGGCTTGCATTTACTAAGTTTACAGCAAATAACTCCGTCTTGGAAACCATAAAGGTCTCCCTATTCCTGGCCAACTACGGCTAGTACCCGCAAATGGGTTTTAAACCCTTTAGTAATGTTCCTCGCCTAGCTTATTAAGCCTTATAAGTTGCAGAAGTAAACAAATTTATAAAGAAGATGGAAGAACTATAGGAGTTCCTTACTAATAAAATAATATAGGCCTAGTCTGTCTATAAAGCCGTAGCAAATAAGAACCGAACCCTAGCACTGGCTTACTAAATTGGTGACTTTATCTGGCTAGACGCAAGAAATCTAAACACAAAATAACCTACTAAGAAACTTAATTGGAAGAACGCCGGCCCTTATAAGGTTGAAAAAGTTGTCTCTCCTTATACCTACCGACTAAAGCTCCCTAATATAGTTAAAATCCACCCCGTATTCTATACGTCAGTCCTCCGCCCTACCGCCCCTATATTAGACGCCCTATTTAGACAGATCTAAGACCCTCCCCTACCAGTTAAAGTGGATGGCGAGGATAAGTACCTTGTTAAAAGAGTTAATAATATTAAGTATAATAAATGGAAACGCAAATATATGTACCTTACGAAATGGAGAGGCTTTACTAAGCCCTTATGGGAACCTATTAACTCTATAGGACTTACATAAGCCGCAGAAGACTTTTATAAACTCTACCCAAAACTACCACAGCCCTATCTCGCAGAAGCTCAAGTTTAAAGGGGGGGTACTGTTATGGGACACCTCTATAACACCTTACACACGTCTACCTATTTCTACCATCTTAACCTCTATATTAACAACTCAGTTAATTAAGACACATAACGGCAATCCGAGGCAATTTGCCATCACGTAACAGCAATCTACGGCAGTTTGCCGTCCTCTACTATATTCCACTATATTCTGCCAGGTTCCGCTAGAACTATAACCTAAAGCCTATTCCGCCCTATGCACGTGTTAACCAAGCAACTAAGTTAACGATATATACCCCTTTTCTCCCGTTTCCTTACCTTCTTTCCTTACACAACATCTTAACTTTATTACGCAGTTTATGTACATAGCTTAATAATATCTACTTTGCTATATATTATCACCGCTTGTGCTCGCTCCGTGACAGTAGCCCTATTTATCTATTATATCCGTAAATAGAAATTGGTTTGGGCAGTTCTTTAAGGGGTATATTTAGAAAATTAGCCAGCTTTATAGCATACTAGGTGTCTATTAAGGCGAAGGTATTTGCTCTAGAGTTAGCTAAAGCAGAGGTTAAAACTTAATATTTATTATAGAATAAAGTATAAGGGATAGTGCAGCTTCTTCTACTAACTAGCTAACCTAGATTAATATATAATACATTAATCCCTTTTAACCCTAGAGAGGAGTCTTTCTCTAGGGTTCCTCTTTTTCTAACTCTATGCTATCCTCCTGGATTAATAGAACCTTACCCGCTTTTATATTTATTAGGTAATCCTTTATAATATAGCCCTTCTAGCTGTAAGAGAAGCAAGCTCCCTAATCGCTAAGGGCCTATATATAGGGGTTACTATATATAGGCCAAGCATTCGCTAGACCTATAATAGGACTAGCTATATAACTAGCTGCTAAATTAGCGGTAGGCTATACGGCCGGTATTATAGGGGTTATAGATCTTACTAGGGCGCTATAGCCCGTTTTGGTAGTACTTATATTTTGGTTAGTAGAGCTTTTAGTCTTATACTGCTTAGTACGTACCTTAATTTAATAAAGGCCCTAGTTAATAGCTAGGCATTAGTCTATAAGTTCCTTAAGCGTCTATACAGTAGTATAAACTGGTAGTATAGCGCGCTATAGGTCTAGGGTAAGCTTGTTAAAGAGGTCTAGCATTAGATCTTCCTAGAGGATTTAAGCCTGTCCGGCTAAGTGTAGAAAGCGGGTCTAAAAGGCTAAAAAGGTCTCTGTCATTTTTATATTTAGGCTTTTATAATTAAGCTAGGCGTTCTATACTTTAAAGGGGTCCTTATAAATAGAAGATAGGTAGTTAATTATCTTTTTTTTAGAGAGGAAGGGGTTTGCTAAGTCCTAGGCATATTACAGGCATAAGTATATCTATACGTTACTACCGGTGCGGCTAAAGATATATACCATTTTAGCTTAGGCATTAGAAAAGTGGTCTGTATTAACTTTAAGCTTATCCTATAGTTAAATCTTCTAGTTATTAAATATAGGGTTAGTTCCATCTGTAAGTAATAGGGGGTCTATAACCTTTGCGGATTGCGATAATACTAATACTATATATTAGGCTAGGGCCTTAAGGACTATAGCAAGCCTCTAGGTGTTTAATAATTTATTATTAGGTATAAGGGTGTCTCTAGTTTCAAACAGCTCTTAAAGCTGTTTAATTTTAGTATTAGCTACTATAAGCTCTTCCTAGGGGGTTAAAACGGCGACTATTTTACTATTAGAGGTATTTGCAGGTTCTACAGCAGCTTTACTAGCTACTGTATTTCTTGGCATAGTGGTAGGGGTACTAGATAATTTCTAGTATTTGTTTATTTTCTAGGGTTCTAGTCCATATATGTCCTATTCTTTAGGTTTCACATTCTATTTATATTCTTTTAGTTTTGGTAATGTCCTTAGGGTCCTATTCTATTTCCTTATTCTATTTATAGTTTTATAGATATATTTAAGTTCCTTTTTAGGAAAAGAGAGTGGTAACAAGCTTTAGATAATATTAGCGACTTGGGATAATAACTATCCTTTAAAAACGACTTTTGGAGCTCTTGCTGCACCCGGCCCAAAAAGACCAAACCAACCAAAAGAACCCTGAAAAACACCCTGATAATCCCCTGAGATGCATGCATTACAGGGGAGG
>Ga0307507_10004497_pt1 | contig 24620 bp, 22 predicted proteins | sample 7_EM_MG_FD_207223 | JGI IMG/M metagenome (GOLD analysis project Ga0307507, IMG submission 207223) | Populus trichocarpa ectomycorrhiza microbial communities from riparian zone in the Pacific Northwest, United States - 7_EM | ecosystem: Host-associated > Plants > Roots > Unclassified | place...
CGGAGTTTGATTTCTTATTTTGCGTGGCTGGTGTGCGGTTGGTCTCAGACCAGAGAGACTTGGGTTGATGGCTTTTTCCCTGGCGCCGGTGGGTTCACGGAGGTTTTTCTTTACCATAGCTAGCACTGCACGTAGTCTTTGTACCTAGATGACGAATAAAACAAAGCACATGAAAAAAAAAAAAATGAAAAGAAAAAAAAAAAAAAAAAGGCACGGGATTTGGGTTCTTCACGCAACCAGCTAAGTTCTTTCATACATCATACTTTCAATACCAAAGATCTTTATCTATCACGCTTCTGGGAACCAAGACATGACTGTCTTATATGAGCCTAGCGATCGACGTTGCTAGATAGGAGTCAACGGACTTAGCTATCGCAACAGCTATTGGGCTAAGAAGAAGTGATCGTTAGGTGACTATCGGTTACCTGCTGCAAGTATCACCCAGAGAGGAGAGGGTTGTAACAGGTACACGGTACTTGGCTTAAAGTGCTCGATTATATTGCGGATGCAGGAAATATGGACGTGTCGGAGGAATACATAAAAATAGTAAGTGGACACAGATACACAGGGATGACGTTTCTCTGAAGCCGGATATAGTACTATTTCTGGAAGATATGCAATAGATACTCTGGAGTAAGATCCCAGTTTGTTTCCCACGTTAAAGATGTGATTGGAAAATTATAAGATCTCCCCCGAAGATCCCAAGGCGATTGCGTCCAGGGTGGACTACCTGCTGGAAAAGGATAGATTTAAGTGCTCTCCAAACGGATATGAGATTGGTGCGCCCTAGTTGGACAACTTTCTTCCAATAACCAACAGGTATGACACTCCGCCCAGATTTTGACATTTCGATTCAGGGCACCCCAGATTCCCGAGGCCATATGGGGTAAGTACCTCTGAGGTAGGAAAATGTGTGGGATTGTCGAACCCAATTTTCTTGGGCGTATCAACGGCACGATGATTTGCTTAACTTGTGCAATCCTCTGTCATACCCTACAAATATGGCAAACAGAAGTATATAAGGAATCAGGCGAGTTCAACCCTGACCCGGTAGGAGATCAGCCAGAACCCGAACCCACCTCGTATTCTCCTGGACGCTAACATGATCTGAACCAATAAAGACCTTTTTCCCTGGCAAACTGAGACGTGGGCCAATTGCCCAGACTCGGTACAGGCGATTATTCTGGACAAGAGTCGCAGGACCATCCGGTTAAAGATAGAGAAGGAGCACGGCGTGCGACAAGACCACCGTGAAGGGTATACCAAAGATTGGGCAGCGGTAGCCGCTGAGCTGCACAGTCAGGCATCCAGCCAGACTACACGACGGCCAGCCCACCAAAGCCAAACTCCCGGCGATTGGGTTGTGGTAGCCGCTGAGCTGCAGAGTCAACCATCCAACCAGGCTACGCAATGGTCAGCCCACCGAATTCCAACTCCAAGCAGCTGGCGCATTGGGACCCCAGTGGGGCAGCAGGATAGTCAAAATAATTAACAGGACACTGATTTGTCTTTTGATTTCCTCCAGAAGTCAGCTGCCCGGGTTCCCGTATTTCTCGATTCTTCTCAGCCAAGCGCGGATGGTTCACAGGAGGTGACCAGGGAACTATCGTTGGACAGGACTGTGAGTCCTACTCCATCGCGACTCCTCTCGCTGAGCCTTGATGGAATAGAGCCAGTACAACAGGAGACAAGTGAAAGTGAGCAGGGGGATGTGGAACAGGGGCGCAATAGGACCATTGGTGAGGGTAATTAAGAAATGATATGTCGAATATGTGGTGTATGTGTCAAGTAGCTTAATTAATTAATACTATTTGGTTGACGGCGATGTGTTGATATGAGACCGTGAGGAAAGTCTGGGCGTTCAGAGTACTAGTAGTAGAATCAATGAAAGGGACACGCCACGGGGGCGTCTTGGCGATCTTATAGTAAACGTCACGGGGTGACATCGGAAAGAAGAGGATCGCGCGTGCGCAAGATCGGGATTGTGTCAGGCAGAGTTGAGACCGTTCCCCACACGTCTGGGAGGTATCATGAGGACATCTAGATATTACGTAGGAGTCTACAGCTAGAATAGAAAAAGTCAAGCTATGATCAGGACACACAGCACGTAGAGAGGGTGAAATCAGGATAATGGTGTGCCGGCGGAGAGTGTCTCGAGGTAGAAGCCAAAGGAGGGAGATACCAGGATGAGAGAGCTCAGTATCATGGTATCCTGATGTGAGGTGCCGGAGGGAGCGAAGCCCAGGTGCGGAGGATAAACATGGGACGTCAGGACAGAAGACGCCAGGATTAGTGGTGATCATGATGGAACGGCGGATCATCAGGTGTCGCCCTGGTGCAGCAACTGAGAATCAGAGGTGTTCAGGACGCAAGAGCAGAGCATCAGGCACAGTCAGGGTGCAGAAAATGTAGTGGTCCGTGTCAGGATAGCGTCAGGGCACGGCACGTCAGGTGACGCAAAATCAGGACGCAACGTCAGATCGATGTTGCGTCCTGATTTGCGATTGACATTATGTGCGCTAGGTGCGCCACACGCATGGGGCGCCCCTGGCGCAGAGTATTATTTTTGCTGATCATGATTGTGGTAGTCATACATGGCACGTGTTGCAACCCAGCCACAGTCACATGTGTGGTTACGAGGACTTTTCACACCCGAGTGTACGGAGTTTTTGGCACCGTGACGGTGACATCTGAGTGGTAAATCTACTCAAACTGCAGTTCCTTATGGTTTTTCCTCTCAAACTGCAGATTGAGTAAACAGTGTTTGACTGAGTTGGGGTGTTTGGCTGCACTCTTTTTCCAAATATAAGTTTGCAAACCGCAGTTTGGGAACATCACTTCCACAGGTTAATATTGAGTTAATAAATTATATTTTAACACATGTTCTGCTTACTATCATCATATTAATTTCAGTTTACTGGATATTAATCTCTTCAGCTGATTACCAACTTTCTCTTTTTCACCAAAACTTACCTGAGCTGTCTGGCAACCCGAACCACTCAGCCGTTTCCATGTGCCAAACACCCCTAATATCACCAACACGATCATATTGCGCTCATAATCACTGAGGCATACTGAGGCTCTGCCTTAGTCATCACTTGCTTAGACTGTTTCATAACACCTACAACATTATCGACGATTTTACCACTCCAGGAGATGGTCAATCCACATCCTCCAAAATATACCATAGTGAATATTCTCTTGCCGAAGGTTTTTTTATTGGTTGTTTGGCCCAGTATGGGTATTATTATTATTACTCTATCACCTCCAAATTCCATTGTCTTATCTTGAGGGGAACCATAAAGGAAAGCTTCGGTTTTTCCACGGCCCTTGCACAAGTATTCAGAACATTCACCCAAATTGGATGCACCTCCCATCACGATAGCTTAACTTGTACCGGCTCTTGCTGGCTTTCTGCACAGGTGGGATAAGCTTACCTGAGACCACTCACTCCAGTTAATTTTGTCCCCCCAATGGCATCCTAAGTGTGCAGTACTCGAGTACATTCCTCCCTCTTCCGCCCTTTTCAGCTAAGCCCAAAAGGTCTGCCCTGTCTCCTTTTGCTCTCGGAGCCGTTTTTTTTTTCTTTTTTCTTTTTTTCTTCTTCCCAACTGTTTCTTACCGGTGGGTGAAGAGCCGCACCCCTTATGATTAACACTGGGATTGCATCTTCTTCAATGCTGGATTCCCCTCGGTACCGAAACCCCCGATTCCCTTCCATGGCAGCACGTGCTCTCGAGCACTTCACCCAATTTACCCCGTCCTGTTCCGTGCATGAGCCGTCAAACACAACAGTCAATTTTGACATGCATGGAATTCGCAAGTGTTTGGAGTATCCTCCTGGAGCACCGCTACTACGTTGCACGACAATCGCCGGTTCCATCCTTGGAAGCACTTGAGTTCCTCCGCGGGAATATTTTGCATTCCAAATAATCAGTCTGGGCACGGGGGAAAAAGTGGTCGCAGATCCGTCCTCTCACCTCTCAACGGGCTGATAGTCTATCATATTACTTGTATTGTCACCGGTACAAGTATAGTGTGTCCTGCAATGTTCCAGCCTCACATTCAGACACACACACATGTCAACCCGTCCTGCTGGGGCTCCAGTGTCTTTGTAGATCCAGGCCAATCAGAGAGGTTGCTTCTGTGGGAGCGACAGTGGGCAGAGACATTGGGCTTCCAGAAGGGGCACAAGGGGGACAAGAAGGAGGACTGGGCAGTGGGAGGAATTTGCGAGAGTCAATACCCAAGTACCCGAGTATGATACCGTAGTTACAGCAGGCTGGTGGCTCCCCGCCGCTTTCTTCTCAGTCAAGAACCGCGTGTTGGGATACCGGCATACTGTCCTCGAGTACTAGTACATCAACAACTGAATCCCTTAATCCGTAGGCAGATTTTTAGCGCAGTCAAAGGGCTAGGTTAGCCTCAGATCTTCACCAGAGGGAGTATACGGAGGTACAGCGCCCAAGTTCTGTATGTTCCACAAGCGAGGTTTGCTGCCTTTACCCCCTGTGGAACATACAAAACCTAGGAGCTGTACCTCCGTAGCCTGGGGGTTCTTGTTGTGACCTGACCACTAGAAATCCTTCAACACGATCGCCACACCTAAAGTATGATATTTCTAATCTCTGAATATCATAGGGAAACTCAATAACGAAAATCCCGGAGCGCAAACCAAGGGGTACTTGTAGGTAAAAACGATCTATTTTATCTCCTTTGGATTGTCTCCTGTGTTCGCTAAGGAGAACATTGGTTTCCAAAGAGCGAATTGGTCGAAGGATATGTCACACAAAAAGGAAGAAAGGGCGATCGAAGGCCAAAGTTTAACCAGCGTCACGCGGGCCTAGCAGGTGGCGCCAGTTTGGTGGTCGAGGGTATTTGTTCTCCCAGCCCTTCGACACATTCACTCGATGCCGCCGAATACAAGTACGGTACAAGAAAGATGACGAAAAGAGGGATAGAGGTATCGAGCTAAGTTGAGCTAGATCAAAGGAGACAAGAACACAGACCGAGGATAGAGCTTATTTTCCTTTTTTTTCCTTCTCTCTCTCACTGGTCAGTTTATTTTCTTTTCTCCCTTCCCAACTACTCACTTTTCTTTCTTTTTTTAGTTTCTTATTTTTGAAGGACCTTCGTTATTTTGTTTTTGTGACTATCTCTTCTGTCGTTTCCTTGGATTTTTCTTTCTTTTTCCTTCATTTTCTTATTCTTCCCATCCCAGCCCCCCGAGGGCGTGGTCATCCTAGCCATACAAGTATCTTGGCGATCTCTCTCGTCCCTTGCAAAATGAACTATGAGCTCGAACCATGAGCTGACTAGGATGCCAAATGAATGGATGAGGGAGAAGGGGCATGGTATGACAGGCAGGCAGGACTGGGAGAGGGGATGAAAGGCGCGAGGTGAGAGTCCTCTTAAAAAGGTTCTTCATTTTCTTTTATTTTTGGGCTTCAATCAGGGAGAATCATCGGGCTTTGGAGGTCATCGTTTGTTTTTCCTTTCCTTCCAACCCTTCTCGCTCTTCATCTCTCCTCTCGGGTTCTGTGGATTCAGGAATAGATCACCGGCAATTTGGGAGGTCATATCATCAAGGAGGATCATAATAAATGCACTAAACCACACCAGCTAATACCCTTTATACCGTATTCTCCCGGCCCAAGCAGTGGTTTCTTCCACTCTCCAACAAGGGGTCCAACCTGCTGCCGCTCCCATCCCAACTCTGGGGCGACGGAAAACGCCGTACTGGATCCATTCGCCTCTGCCCGCCTGCAGCTATCTTGAAGTACCGGTACGGTACTCTTTTTGACGTCTTTCCCTTCTCCTTGAAATCTCGAATCCACTTCATTGATTTTGACTGGTTTTATTCTTTTTCCTGCTGTATTCTTTCCCTCCCCCTCTGTCTCTTTTTCGCTTAACCTACATTATCCTTTACCACATCCTTTCGCCTTTCTTTTCCATTCCCCCCCTCTTCTTTCTTTCTTCCCCCACTCGCCGCCTCCGCCAGCCCAGCTCATCCGTTCGTTCTCTCGTTCGCTTTCGTTCCACCGCTCGTTCGAGTCTTTGTTCAAGTCTTTCCCACACTCAAAGACACCACCAGCTGAGGCCTCGTTCTCCCCACGCCAAAACTTAACTTCCCACCCCACCCCTTCATCCACTTCCTATACGTTTGGCGGCACTTCTCCAGGCAGAGAGATGCCATCCTGGTTGTTATTGTAGACCACGAGGAATTTCTTCTTGTTTACCTAAGTTTACTTGCTTCACTCGAAAACCCCAGTCCTGGACACCTCCGACCAACCCACATCTGGCCTATCACATTGCGCTAAATACGGAGCGACGGGAACTCTTCATTGCTTCGACCGAATATAAGATAAACCGCCTCTACGAACTGCAAACGAAAAAAAGAAAAGAAAAGAAAAGAAAAAGATTGAGATCTACTTAAGTGAACAAAAACTTCTCTAGTTTCTTAGGGACTATTTACATGTTCATATTGGAGTCTGGGCGTGGGAAATATTTTTATCGAAAAGAGAGCTGTGTAGTGGTTTAGTGATCATCCCATCCTCGCGACACTCTCCGGGGGAGTAAAAGGAACATGCCGCCCAAACGCCAATCCTCTTCATCTTCGTCCACTACAACAACCACAGCTACCGCACATGGTGGAGTCACAGGTGGCGATTTTTATCCTGCCGACGAATTCACGAGAACTGTAAGGAAGCGTTTGGCGACTTCTTCGAGAACCGGTCAAGCCTGCGATAGGTGTAAGGTTTGTTCGCCCCTTCATAACCTCTTGCGAAACCCTCTCGCATCCATTCGCCCCTACAATCACGGTCCCTTGCTTCGCGTTATTAAACTATTCATTTAGGTCCGCAAAATCCGATGTGACGGTCTACCAGGTGGCTGCTCGCCATGTATTCAGAATCGAACAGAGTGCCGAACCACCGACCGTATTTCTCAGAAGGCTATCCCTCGTGGCTACGTGGAGAGCCTTGAGGCAAAATGTGCCGCGCTTGAAGCTAAGAATAAGGAGATGGACGCTGCACTCTCGAGAATGGGATTCGACAGTAGGAGCAATGGTGCTAGTGGGACCAACGGATTCACTTCGCGAAGCACCACCGACTGGGGCATAACTGGTGCGAAGGTCGGCTCTGATGGATCCTGGAACCAGAATAGGAAAAGCTTTTCCGGGCCCGGCCAGGGGAATTATCCAACCTCGACCGGGCCTTGCTGCTCTCCCCAGGTGCCAGAGAGACTGTGTCAATCGATTCGGTCAGCTAGCCTCCGTCCCGGGAATACCGGCACCCATTATTTGGGGATTTCTTCGGGGTCTTCATATCTTAGCTCTATCAAAGCTTCGGCTTTGTCTCTCCTTGGAATTGATATTGACTTATCAGACCTGGATCCTAGCGAACCAAGCCATCCATCCAACGCGAACGACGAATCGTTCAGCAGCTGCCTTTCGACTATCTTCAATGTCAACCCCAATGTGCCGAAGATGGAACTACCCCCGCGCGATGAAGCTTTCCAATATGTGGATTGGTTCTTCATCATATCTCACCCATACCTACCCATCCTTCATCGCCCAACCTTTATCACAATGGTAAAGCTCCCATTTTCTGCTCTTTGCCTTTTTTTCTTCTTTGAATATGCTGACTTGATTGTCATTCTAGCTCGACAAGATGTACACTGACAAGACCTACGAAGCCAGCCCTGCCCAGATTGTGATGGTTCATATGGTTTTTGCTATCGTGCACTTTCAGAATGCGACGCGAGACCGCATGAAGAATCGAGGCCATACTACGGCTGATTCGATTGAGGTCATGCAACGCTCACGCAACCATTACCATTACGCCCTTTCATTCTTTTATGGTTTGCTCAGTCATTCCGCGCTTGAAGATCTCCAGGCTATTGGATTAATCCTTCAACATCTTCGTGCTTTCCCCAAACCTGGTGGAAGTTGGCTCTTATCTCGTATTGCTATCTCGCTATGTTTTGAGCTTGGTCTTCACCGGTCTCCCAAGAAATGGGTCTATCCTGGCTCAACACAGAATACCATTGAGATAGAACTTCGAAAACGAATTTTTTGGTCTATCCTCACCTTAGAAACTTCGTTGAGCGCAAGACTTGGCAGGCCTATGAGCATTCGGGCTGTCGACTACGACGTAGAATACCCGGAACGGATTGATGATGAATATATTACTGAATCAGGGTTCATCAAGCGCGATGAGAGCGTTGATGAATGCTCATTCGACGTCGCGATTGAAATGTTTAAGTTTACTACTCTCTATATCGAGATGTTGGGAACTTTGTATACTCCTGCACGACCTTCAACGGAGAAATACGTCTCTCTTGTGCAAGATCTAGAAGCCAAACTGGATGCGTGGAGGGCCCAGGCTCCAAAGAGCATAGGTACGAGCAACGAGAAGATTGATTCGTGGTTTGTATTTTACTGATAGGTGGCTATAGCTCTCGACGCACCCAAAGTGGAAAAGAGATTTCAGGCAGTCCACTTAGCTTCTTGGTACCATGAGTGAGTTCCACTTCACGGCCTGATCGAGTTTCACCCCACGTTAATATCCTATAGATGCCGAATTCTCATGCGCCATCCATCACTTAGCCTCTCACCATCCCCCTCGTTCACTAGTGACTGTATAACAATTTGTGTTGAGTCATCTCGTCAGATCCTACATTTAACAGACGAGCTACGCAAAGGGAGTCACTACTTGGATACAACTTGGTCTGGAACTACCATTCAGCTTTTAGCAACACTGACAATTCTCTTTTCCGTATGGCAAAAGCGAGACACGGTTACTTCCGAAGTGGTCATACAAGTCAAGGCCGATATGGATTTATGTATGGACATTATGGGCGACGTTGGAAGCCTGCTAGGTACGCCCTCAATTATCAGTAGTGGCCGAGGACCCAGGCTAACCAATTTGCACAGGTTCTCCGAACAGACTCCGAGAGGTAGTGCAACTCCTAACTCATGGAACAATGGAGCTTCTGAACCGCAAGAAGGAACAAAACCCACGGTCTGCGTCAACCCCCCGGGGGAGTACGAATCCATCTTATCCACCGTACACCACATCCCCTCAATACAGCGCGGCAGCAACGGCACCTCCGACAATGAAAATTCCATCGACTACTCAAGTCTCTCAGGACCAATTCCAGCCACCACTCTACCCACCTCCTCCGCATGACAATCGGCCCCCAATCTTCAACGACCCCGGAGTGGTCGCCTCCCTCCCGGGCACTGATTTTGAATCGCCACTCGCCCACACAGGACCGATTTACAACCCCCAACCGCCTGTCTTCGCCCAGAGCGCAGCCCCATCTTACCCACTGGATTGGTGGTCGGGTAACGAATCCTGGCGCGAATACACACACTCAATCTCCCACATGGCAGGCGAATTAGACCCGACTGAAACTTACTCCTCTGCCAGTGCACTCATCACTCTGAACAGGGATTGTAATAACAGCATAATTCGCCCTGACCCTCCTACCCAGCACAACAACGCAAATGCGAGTGCTCCAGGTGGGATCGTCCTGAGTCCCGTTACTACGGCGGAGAGCCCTGGTGGGGTTATGGCTAGCAGAAGCCCGTTTCCCCAGAGCAATGAACCACCAAATGGCTGGTCGATGATGGGGAATTTTGGTTTCGGCGATAACTCCTTGGCTAGGGGTGGGGGGGATGGAGGCGTGCCTTGATGAATCAAATAGGTTAGACCTTTTGCTGCGGTCGAGCGGGGTGTTGTGTGTATTAATTCTACCTTACTTTGGTTCCGGGTTCTTTTATTTTCATTCGTCCTGGGTTTTCTTTTTCTTCTTCGGTTCAGGTATGGCTTCTCTGGCTTCTGTTCTGTTCGATAAAATGCGAGTCATTTTCTTCCTTTCCCTTCCGAAAATATTAGGTTTACTTAAGAGGTGGGATATATATATATTTTTCCCCATTCCAATGTATTCCTTTTTACGCATGTTGGTTATTGTCTCTTTTTCCTGTCACTTGATTCCCCCACCTATTATTCTACGTTCTTGACCAAATTAATGGCAGCGAGTTTTTTTATAGCGATGCCTTTCTTCCACTTCCATGGGTCTCCTATTGGTGGTGGGAGATGTCATGTGGCAGACGATGGCAGACAAGCGAGAAAATTAGCCAGATCCCGCAGTGTTGCCCTCTTTAATCCTATTTTATTCTCGGGCTGGGCTTCATACCACGGAGTTTTCGGATTCGTTTATTTATATAAAATGTTTAGTTCTACTTGTATGTATTTTACCTGCCTTATTTCAAGTCTGTTAGCTACTCGTCGTATGGTAGTGTCCTTTTCCGGGGTAGGATAGGAGGGGAGGTTGGAATATGATTGGCTGGCCCGTGCTGATATTTTATTTCCTTCTCTTGTATTATTGCTAGACGGTAGCTAGCGTAGTGCGCAGCACCTCACCTTTGCTCTCTACGCTCAATTTATTAACTTATTGACCAGACTTTACATCCTAAAACCAAGATCCTGCCAGGCTCTTCCTTCCCCACCGATTGCTTCGGGGGGTTTAGTAAGTTGGTTCCAGCCTCTTGGAATCAAACCAACCTTGTGCCACGAGAAGTCAGCACACTAGCCCTAAGTGGCCCATCCAGTGCTGCTTTAGGCGATATGCTTCATATTACTTGGCCAGAACTTTTTTCCTCCACACAAGTGCCGGCGCCCTAAGTCCATTAAATTTAGCCTCAATTTTAAGGGCGATTGTGGCAAGAACCACTTCTCTAGAATAAAACCCACTCTGCAAATGCAAATGTTCTTCGCATGATCTAGGGCCGCTGTTGAGAAGGGATAAGTAAAATAATAGCATGTCATGGTGTTCGTCATGGCTGGGAAAATTTTGGCTGCCTGAAGGTTGATTCTAAAGGGCCGGCGCCATAACTATACTTTGCCCACTATCGCCCCTTCCCTCCAGTCCCGACATAGACACAATCTCCCCTTCCTTCCTTCCTTCCTTCCTGCCCTGGACTGAGAGCAGCAGCAGCGGTAAATATGGTAGGGTAGGGTAGGTAGGTTGCTAGAAAGGCATGCCGGGAAGAAAAAAGAAACGTACATAAAAAAGAAAAGAAAAAAAAAAGCGAGGAAACATTCTCTTTGGCTCACTCCTCCAGTGTGCCTGTTTATTTTATTTTTGGGAACAATTGGATGTACCGGATCATCTAAATATGCACTTGGCTGTGTGCTTCAAGTCTTGATTACGATATTATTATTTTTGATTTTTTGATTTCCCCTAAGATAAGCATTCCTACTCCCCCTTTGTTCCTTTTGTTCCCGGCCTACACCATGTATCACTGATACCTTTTTTATCATCGCTCCCGCCCCAGGATTGTGGCAGATTGTGGTAATTGGGAGTTTCGATGCGGTGAGGTATTGTACTCGAGTACAAGTAAATTTCCGATGGGTCACGAAAGGAAGCCCAAACCCCGCTCGAGTTCATTCTTCCAAAGCTTGATTGGCCGTACTGAATATTTCGCTCTGAAGACTCAGATACGCTGCAGACGATTGGGTTCAGTGGCTTGCCAAGTGCTAATTAAGCAGAGAGCTCTGAAAGAAAAAAATTCGCAACCTCCTATTCAGCAAGCTTTGTTGCAACCCTGGGGGAATCTACGATTAAATTCTTGTTCTATTGCTCGCAGTGCTCTCTATCCTTAGTAATTTATCACTCTCCATTTCATGCCCTCTATTTAAATAGTATATTATCGTAGAGTATTAAGGATTCTGGCATTTCTTAGCCCATCGGACCCAAAGCATCTTATCCTGTTCGCCTGTTCCGTCCCTCTCTTGAAACCTCCATTACCGTACCGCCTTTCAACGTGCAGTAGGTGCCGTGCTGGCACCGCCCATTGCCGTGAAGAGCTCCTAGCCAATAGAATCGAGCCGGAGCTATCTACTGTCCAATCAGGACTTCTCACCGATGCCAGATGTCTGAAACGGACAAAAGGGACGCTCAAGCATGTTACGATAATCAACGGTACTTGAACTTTATGCTACATTAATCGTCAAAGCGGAAAACTGAGGGGGGAAAAAGGAATTGCACGAGGAAACCCAACCCATTACCATTACCGTACTTGTAGGTGGAATTTATCACAGCCTTACAGTAAATTCAACCTTTGTCGCAGACGGGAACCTTATCTCACACGTGTGAAGGTCGTGGGAAGGAACAAACAAAACGATGCTTCAGGGTAAGCCTTCTTTGGTCAATAGAGATAGGTGCTCGTGGATAGATAGATCAACTGGTCGCTATTGTTTTTGATTTCATTTTCTCTTCCTCTTTGGTAATGGGAAAGGGGTATTTCTGTTCTTTCTTTTTTTGTGGGTGAGAAAAAGGAAGGACGGGTGTGATAGGAGAAGCAGCGGAAGTAACAGAAGCAACACCCATCACTGTTGGTGACAGAGCGCGGGGGAACCAGGGGTCTTGAATCCAAACTTGTCCTAGCTGCGGGAGAGGCAGAGCTTAGCTAGCTCAACCGAGTCTGGGGAAAAAGGCTTAGCTACTGCGATACCTAACTTTTGTCCTAAGCCCGCTCCCCACAACCAATCGCTTGCTGACCTCTATCAGCAGAATGGAGTCAGGAAAGGAAAGGAAGGCAGCGTCCTGTATTTTCAAGTTGAGATCGTGGGGAAAGAAATCGTAAGATTTATTTACTGTAAGGCCCCCCTGACTTGTGCATCTTTCCCACACGCGATCCCCTCCTGAGTAATAATATTCGTAGTTAAGATCGTCGAGCGCGAATGGTTTATTTGCACACACGCTCTGGGATCGAAACTCCTGTACCACCAACACCAACCCGCCATTAGGTGTTCTCTGAGTTCCCAATGGCGGGAAAGCGGCAGATGCGTCTAATTATAGAGAGTGTTAAGATTTGTTTGGACGGAAACTCTGTTGCCACGTTCTATGCATCAGCCGCACGCCTGTCCCGAGTAAGGGAATGAATTGATGGCTTAGGGTCACACCTTGATGCGTACAAGCCAAGAGAGCCCCGATGCCCAGAGATCCCCCAAGGAGTACCTGCGCATTTGGTTATCGGTCTTGTGCGGGCATTAGGATGTGCACAGACAATGTCCCATTAAACATTTTGATCCCTGTATTTAGGGACTTCACGCTGTAGTAGTTTTAAGGTTTTGAAAAAAATCCAGGCCGCGATTGTAGCCAAACACTCGGGTATTGTATGCTTGGGGCCATGATACATTCCCGTTAAAAGCGGAATTGTGTGCATCGTTCCGCCAAAGCCTCTTCCATTTCAGTACCTTGTACTCGCGATGGCCCGCCCGACATAATCAAACCCCAACTGTTCTCATGCTTCGATCATCCCCAGAAACCTGGCCCAAGTACCGTAGGATTGTGGTACGGTACCAGAGCTGCGTGTAACTTCAAGTTCCCCATGCCAAGACCAATGTTCAATGTCTTGGGGCTGAATCTCTCCTTATCATTATATTCCAACCGCGATAAACTATTCCCAGCGAAGCCTTACGTGCATTTAGGTGTCACACCGAAGGGACCCTCCAGAGGCTAACCTTCACGGGGCGGCGGCTTTAGGTTGATGTGTGGTTGGGGTTCTTCGGCCAAGCGTCAATAAGGAACCTCCTGATCAACGATTGCGACTAAAAGGGGGGGGATTAATTCTTGCTTTAAGTTTGGCAACTTCCAGACAAGTACTGTATACAAGTACTTGTACTCGTACTTCCCCCCCTTGCCCCTACCTATAACAAGCCCCTTAAGACGCACTCTCTCGTGCCGTGCAATAGGTTGGAGATACTTGTGTTCTTTTCCAATGTTTTCACGCACGGTCGATTATGTAATTGGCTCTGCACTCTGAGTTATTATCTGCCGGGAAGTTCCGTTAATAGAGCGGCCGGAAAAAGCCAACTTGTTAGCGGGGCTTGCCGGTAGGCCATCTTGCGTTGTTTGTTTTTTTGCTAGGCCGAAGCCGTTTGCTATGAATTTATACAAGTACTGTAGCTGCAAGTGCCGACATGGTTTAGTTAGAGATTCCAACACTTTCTCCGATGCCGTTTCATTGGCGGTCACTCGCAAGGCAAAAATGCCGCGAAATCAGGGGAAGAATAAGCATTGCTGGAATTGGTTCCCGCAACTCCTGTTCATTCGGTGTTCACACTCCTAACTGTCTGAGCCGAGGCGCTCCTTACACCCTACCCCGTGTTAACCCAGTCGTTCCAGAAGTGTTGAGAACGGTTGCTCGAATGAACCACATAAAGCCATATCCCAATCGATGTCGTAGGGCTCCAATTTACAAAAGCCACTGGAACAATTCCATGAGACCATTCCATACTCAAGTTAAGCCGCACTTATCCAAGGGGTCCCCTTCGCCGATAGCATTCCAAGAGTCCGAGCATCAAATCTAATTTTTCCTGGGCAATACTTTCGATTGCTGTTTTGGTCAGTCGCGTATGTGACCGCGGAAAGAGATTCAATCCTACTTTTTTTGGCTCCTCTGCTAGATGTTACTGATGCCGCCTGTTAGACTCTTCAGATCTCTTTCTAAAGGGGCTTAACACTACCTGGTCCTTTTTGGCTGGTGGCCATTCTATTAGCTAGCCTTAGGGCACTTGGGCCCTAAAGTACGCTTATTCCTCCTCAGTCCGTAGAGTGTCCGCGTATTGTCACTTTACCTAAGGTCACGAACTGGGACTCAGGACTTAGAGAACGCCCACTTTGATCTACCTTATGGCTAGCCAATAGCTTCCCGGAGGATCACTGACCTCGATCCAAGTATTCAACAATAGGCCCTGGAGCCATATCACCAGGGCGGACTGCTGCAAGACCGCGCTGTTTTGGTATCTTTATCTTGAGACCTGAGGGTGGGTTGATGGTCGCAAATTAGCCGCCCCCCTTCCAGAGTTCTCAGGTTGTCGCACCTCTGTAACTGCTTTCTAACCTCCATTGCTAGGAGTGCCATGTTACACTCTAAACTACGAATTGTGGAGGCTAAAACAAGATGTCTCGAGTGATAGAGAAATACGGCTGACTGATCATCAGCTCTGGGGTCTACTAATTAGCTTCTTCGGGCAGAAACATGATTGAGCAGGTTGGAGAACTCTATATAGAATAGGTTTAGTAATGTCGAGTTTCTAGGAGCACTGTGCCCCCTTGATAGTTCGAGCTGACTAATTTATTAGAACGGATTTGCACTTTTATAACATTAGAAACTTTCCTCGAGATCGAAAACAGGTAACGATATGCTTTGCTTCGATCTGGATGTTATTTTATGGCTACGATGAGCCGGGCAATAAAGAGGTTGCTGAATACTTAAATAGAGAAGGAGTCCCTATGGGCTCCATGAATTATAGGAGTAGTGAGGACCTCCGAGGCTTGTTGACTTTGAACTGAAGTTAAGTGGTGGGTAGTTAAACATGTCCTCTTCTACCTTAAGCGTTATACCTCGGAATTTTTCGTGTAATGGATCTGACGCGGGGGAGGGCATTCCGAAAACTAATTTCAAAGTTATGTAAATGGTTGATGGGGAAAGCCGAGTGCTCGACTGTGAACCTGCCGTCTGGAATCACGATATGGTGGCCAGGATATCATAACATAACGACATCAATAAACGGGGGAGGGATCTCTTTGGTCTTGTAGATGATTAGTGCATCTTGGCTATATTGACCTATCCCTTGGGGGGTCTGAAACAGTAAAATTCGTTACCAGCTGATCTTTTCCTCATAGGTAGAACACTATTCCAAATGTAGATAGGCTGTGATGATGAATAGCAACGTCAGCAATTATGAGCATCGTGACTTTTAGCACATCAAAGCACTGCAAATCCAGACAATGTCAAGCTCAACTAAGACCCGAAAGCCTCTTTCTTCCCTTTCTATTAATTGTGCTTCGAAGGAAAAGGTTGAAGCTAGGAAGCTAGAAAGAAAAGGCCGGCAAAGCGGTAAAAAGACTCGGCCGCCGGTTGAATACCCAAGTATTCGGCAACCATATCTCCCACTTCAACCTCGAATAGATCACATTGGACAGCCTCAGCTGCCATGGGAAGACTCGGAGGTGACAGAAATGGCTGTATTTGAACTCTTCTGGGATGAAGAGGTTGTGCGTGTGCTTGTTGAGCGAACGAATATGTATGCGGAGGACAAGGGGGCAGGGAAAAAGAGAGCCAGCCCAGGAGTAGCATTTGGCCGGCCATGGAAGAAGGTGACGCCTGGGGAAATGAGGGTCTTTTTGGCTCTTGTGATATATATGGGAGCGAAACGAGAGTGTGGTAGTAAAAGCTTTTGGAGGGAGCGGGAGGAAAATCGGAGGGTGCTACGCTCAATGAGTCTCAAACGCTTCAGCCAAATCAAGCGATATCTTCACATATCGGATCCAAAGTTACAGCTCTCCCGTTCTGAATGGTTCCAGAAGCTTGAGCCAGTAAACAGCATGTTGCAGTCTCGCTGTCAACAATATTATCTGTCAGCCTCAAATGTCACGGTGGATGAAATGATGATCCGGTTTGGGGGGCGCAGCCATCATACATATCGCATGCCGAGTAAACCCATTACTGAGGGATACAATGTATTCGCTTTATGTGATGTTGGTTACACATATAGCTGGATTTTTGCTTCTCGGTCTAACTCATCTAATGGGTTAATTCACCAAGAGGAACTCACCCCTACCGGCTCTACTGTCTTTCAGCTTGCCTGTAGTTTACCATACTCGTCTGGATTGCACTTCAATATTTACATGGACAATTACTTTCCCTCCCAAGCACTTCTAATAAAGTTAAGAGAACTGGGAATGGGGGCTTGCGGCACGGCGAGAGTAAATACCTCAGCATTCCCTCCAGATCTTCATGATGACAGGAAACATATACCTTGGAATGAGGTATCTGGAGGCCCTGCAGATGCCACTGGTAAAGTTCTTGCTGTCCAGTGGCAGGACAATAGTGCTGTTCATTTTCTAAGCACTATTCATTCACTCGATGACCGTATCATCTCAGAGCGGAAAAAACCACGCATTTCGAGTAGTAATGGTCCTACTATCCGGCGAACCTTTGGTGCCCAAGAGCGTTTGAATGTCCCTATTCCTGTCATTACCAATGACTACAATCGTTACAAAGTTGGCGTTGATGTAGCTGATCAGTATCGGAGCTACTACTTTACGCAACTCAAATGTCTTCGCAATTGGCCTCCGATTTTTTTTTGGCTCCTCGACACTACCATTATTAATTCTTACCTTATCCTCCGTCGTCTTTCTACCCATTCCCCTTCTCTCAGCTCATCTCGCTCTTTCCGCCTCTCTTTAGCAAAGTCTATTATTTCCCTCTATGGCCAAAAGCACCTCCGGCCTCGCAAGTCTTACTATATATGAAAAACAACATCCCCCCGTTATAGTAGGCTTCAAAATATCACTACCCTACCTCCACCTACCGGCTCCAGAGAGCAACACATATTTATTCGCATAGGATCTAGAGTTGGCTGTGCCGAGTGTCGGTTTATCTTACAGGGTATGAGGCAAAAGGGAGTACGGGCGCGAACATCACGGTTTGGCTGTATGGGGCCTGGATGCGGGTTTTCTCTTTGTGCGAAATGTTTTGAGAATAGACACAAGAAGCTTTGATTTCATGTTGATAGAATTAAGGTACACTGGCACGATAGCGTTCACTCCTGTTGCGACCGTGATCATTTGATATCACTCGGTAGTTTTGTAAGCGCCAAGTGTACCAATCCGGCATCGTGCAGCTGGTAACGAATTTTACTGTTTCAGACCCCCCAAGGGATACCTGCTCCTCATCTCCTGAGCCTATGCCCTGTATCCGTTTGCTGTACTGGTACTTATTGCTTACTCCCATAGGTAGAAAAGACCTGCAATGTGTAATGGACTTGCATTCGTATTTTTTTATGCTTCTTTGATTCGTGCGGAGTAGTGAGCATTTCTCGATGCAAGGGCTTTGTGCTGCTTCCCTATCCTATTGCGCAGTGCTTCTCGCTCCTGGCAACCCTTTCCGACAACCAGCCTCTTCCTAACCTCACGCCACCACAGCAATACGCCAACCCACCTCATTACACCGGGCGTCCGCCTCGCCGCCTAAACCCACGATACTCATCCGCTGATGTGTCATCCCACCTACTTTCTTCCCTGCTGGCTCCGTTCCTGTAATATTATTATTGTAATTTTTTGGCATTCCTCCGCTTCACTAGGCCAACTCTAGAGCAAAAATAGCGATGCTGCGAGACGCCGCAGATTCTGGAGAGTTGCTTGATCAATTAGCGCTGTTACTTATTTTCTGATGGAGTAGTATAATCTTACATCACTCGCTAGGGTAATCGTCATACTCATCATACTCATCTTCCTCATCTTCCTCATCCTGCATGGCAGGCCCTTGGACAACAACCTTTTGGATATCACGATCTTTAAAAAGGAGTCGAAACTGCTTAATCTGAAGATTTGAACGTCTTGAGCAAATTTCTGCTGCCTTTGGAACTTTCTGTTCCCGTGAATAGTTACTCGAGCATTCCTCGGGGACAACAAACACAAAGTAGACATTTCTGATAATCATAGGCAAAGATTTGAGGAGATCTGCCACTCCATGTGGCTTGATGTCATGATGTTTTGCGATCGTCATTTGGAAGAGAATGATGGATTTTTTGTCACAGAACATAAGCGCGTCAATGGAAGGGTAGTTACGAGCGTACGGACGAAAGTAGTTCGAGATAGCTACGTCGCTTATTCCCCGGCCACCCCGCGTTTTAACTTGGCCTAATAACGTTTCCGGGGTTGAGAAATAGTTCGGCGAGTCTGCTTCAACTCTCTTAATATTGAGTTTTAACAGTGGAAGGGTTTTGTTCACTATGGGTATCTCGTTTGCGAAGAAGGTTCCGCCTTCCTGGAACCACTCGTGAACGTAGGCTTCAAAAAAGCACCCGGCGGAACTACGAAGACCGCTTGCCCGGCAGAGATGTTTATAGAGAACAAAGCATTCTTGTTGCGACCGTTGCAATGCTATCTCGTGTATCCTATAGGCTAACCAACGGGTCGGTATCACAGCTCTAAACGACATACCTCGATAGGTCGGCCGCATTAATGCTATTTTGTGCGAGGACTCTGGGTGCACTTTATTATTGATAACGTCCCGCCCGCCATTTGCAATATAACATTCGATTTCCTTATCAACCTTTCTAAGGTATGAGTTTAGGCTTTCGTTATAGGCTTTTTCGGTTATTACTCTTATGGACTGGAGACATGTTCTTCCTACGGGCCCTAGACAAGCGAATGTCGTGAAGATTCGGTTTACTTGCTGTTCTGTCGGATTTGGATCTACCGATAAACTATTAACCCCCTCATGTTAGCTATGAATCTAACATTTCAGAATAGGCCAAAACTACCACCAGTAAGCTGCATACACCTCCGACCAGCTCCAGGGACATATATAATATATGCCGGCGTTTCGATCCTTTTCCCACTGTTGGGACTTTTTTACTTTCACAGGGGAGGCACCAAGAACAATGAACCAACTCGATGTGGTAATGTGCCATCTGGGGTTTTTAAGTGTCTCGTCGGTCAGGATCCATAAGTGGCGTTTCTTCTCGTGCGCTAAAGAAAACAGAGTCTCTGCGGAAACCTCCTCACCAGGCGTGTTAGCATCGAATAGGAAACATAAATCATCGGCTCTCCGATACACAGTAGGTAGGCGCTGCTCCAGGCGACAGGCTAAGAGGTATGAAAGAAAGTAGCTTTTTCCTGTCTATTAGTTAGCAGAGAATCAAAGAACTAACCAGAGAAGCACTACTCACCAGATCCCGGCTGTCCCGCTACCTCGTAATCCAACTGGGATTGAGGAGCAGGGTCCGTTTTGTGATTTCGACTTCCCAACCATTTGAGTCGATAGGCGCGATTTAACCTTCGGTGGATATTTATGTACTCATCACGGACAAGCAATTTCCGAACTCCACATGGGAGGTGTGCCTCTGTCTGAAGTTTTGAAAAAACTTGGCTTGTTGTTCTCGACGGGAATTCTGGAAGACACATATCAGGTTTTCGTATACACATCTTGTAACCTGGGCGGAACCCATATTTCGCTTCGGGAACATCAAGATGGAATTCCTGGATGGCGCCTCCAGGGTTTCCCCAGAGCTCAGAGTATAAGGCTTGCATTTTGAAGGGGCAGGTTCCTGGTGGTGGTAAAAATTGCGAGGAGGGATGTTGATGTACTCGTTAAAGTCGGTCTTGATACGTGGCAAAAGGGCTTGGGGAGTCAACTTAGGAATGGCAAAGATTGGTTAGAACATGCTATGGCCCCATTGCCGCTAACGTTCTTCGCCACCTTTCCTTTTGTAGTCTACCTACAGCACTCTCCATACTCTCCGACATGCTTACAGCATACTCGCTTTTAGCAATTGTGACCTTGAGGGTCAGCGTTTCGACACCCAACCACACCTCATTTAGGAAATGTTCAAATTTCCAAATAAACTTGTTTTGTCACTCACCCAATGATCATGTTCACAAATACCGTAATTCTGATCACTCTTGCGAATAGGGAGGTTTTGCTACGACGGTCATCACGACAACTTTTCTTATTGCCAGAGCAACGGCGCTAACTATACCTAATTTGGTAAACAAAGGCGTAAACAAAGGCTTGCTAGCACTTACACGAATTAGGTATAGTTAGCGCCGTTGGTCTGGCAAAAGAAATGTTGTAGTGCGTAGCAAAACCTCTCTATGGAGTCTCGCCACAGTGTTGACTGCTGTGCTTGCCTTTGAGCTGGTATTCAGCAGAGTCGGGAGTTTCTGGTATCGAGCTATCAGGCATATCTACTGCTGTGGTATCTAACTCCTAATGTAGGGCTTTGGAGCTTTGGATGTACTTTTTTTTATCGAGTTGTTTAGGTACATTCCTCGATTTCTTTTATGCTTTTCAGTCGCATTTAGCTGTTTATCTGGCGGGATTATTCTTGCCATTGAGGTTTGTTATTCCTGCTTTTTGAATGCTGGCTCTGTCGAGGGGATGCTAAGTTAGGTGATAAGAAGCAACCGGTATTCATGATTACGATCTTGTTGGGCATTAGCTCAATTTTCCCCTCTTACCTCACCATCAGCAAAACAGCGTTATACTTTCCTTTGATGTAACTCTATAGACATATATTCACCATGTGCTTCCCCCTTCCACATACATAGCACCAGAAGCATGAATTTCTGTTTGAATACAACGGTACTGTTCTGTCGCCCCAGACTCAAGAGTATTTTAAAAATGGAAACTACCTGTGCCTAAGGCCATGCATATAAGTTGAGCTAATTGAATAACGTATCGCATGGGCAAACCGCCCACGACCGGGTAACCACCCACTTGTGGCAACCTGTTATGGGGGTAGTGATATTCTAAGGATAAGAGAATATACTAAGCCCGACCGCTTCTTGTCTTTTTTGGAGAATACGTCTAGGGAGACGAAGGTAGATAAAGTAGAAGTTATTTAAAATCACTATGGCGAATAACGACGGAATGGCGGCGAGTGATGGGCGATGAAACGAAACAATCGCCAAGGTAAGAATGGTAAGACCGGTACTAAGAACAGATCACGAAAGCGGGGAAAAATCTTTCTTCTCTCAACAACAACACCACGATGCTCTATAATCAACTAACTAACAGACAACATGAAAGTATAAGTAGGAAAAACAACTTCGTCCTCCTCGCTCTGAGTTCTATCCTATCCTCCTATCCTCCCATCGATCGCGACATAGATCCACCACCTTTCACGCATATTCCCCCTATCCTTCCGCTTAGCAAACATGCTAACAGAGAAAAGAACAATCGTTACATAGGAAAAACTCTCCAGGCTTCGTTGCCTACTTGCATCTGATTCCTTCCTCACTGATCGCAAGCGTATACCCGGAGGTTTGTCGAACGATAACGAGACATGCTTAGCGGCATGAAAGAACTGCTCCCAGAGGGTTTATATCTCCGGAGCACATATCCACTGAACTTCTGTATCCTAAACGATTGCTAGATAGGGCATATACGTGCCTGTGGGTTATGTGCAGGTCTGATAGGTGAGTGCGGGGCGGGTCTATATGGTGAGTATGCCGAGCAGCTCCAGCGATTTTCAACAGAAGTAAAGCGATAAAATATCTTCAATATGTAAATATTGTTGAGGTTTCTTCTCCGTGCCTCCTCGATGATAGCTACAAAGACACCTCAATATTTATATTCTGCGTCTGGATATTCGCTGGCTACATAACTTTTCCATGTAACCAAGTATCTCTCGCACCTCTATCCCAACTTCTTTGAAGTGGGAACCCTGGTTGTCCCTGAATGACCGCGTCTTCACTACTCCCATCTTTGCAACTTCTTGCCACGTATGCCTCTCTTCTAAGGAGGGTGTGGGACAAGTCCTCCTTGATGACCATAGGAACATTTATCTGTGGCTAATAGTTTTATGAATAATCACCATGTGTTCGCATGAAAATTGATCATTCGCCGGGCAGAAGATGGCCAGTCTTCGTATTGTTGGCTCCATATCGACTTGGGGTGCACAAGGCATTCCCTTGTCTCAACCGGCATTACACTACTCTTTCCTATGTATCGAACCAATGGTTACGACTCTAGATATTTGTCTCCTGCCAACAAGCCCTTTGCCAGTTTCCCCGACTACCTTACCAAGCATAGTGCATTACTACTGGTTCTGGACAAACTTCTAGAGTGAGGAAGCCTAACTAGCGTAGTTACCTCCGGTGCATTATTGCCCACTTTCTGAAACTTTAACTTTGAGCGGCTATAACTTTATACGATGTTGTCCGCTCGAGATGCTTCCACTTGCAGAAGGTACCCTGAGGTCTCCTGTCATATATCCTGTGAACAAGAACCAATCAGACAGACGGCCGCGACCTATACTGTGTTACAAGTAGGGTGATCGTGACTTGTGTCTTTGGTGAGGGGACTCAACTTTCCAGATGATAGTTGGTGACCTACTGTCCCAACGTCGAGGCTGGAGGTGGTTGTCGCAATGTCTTTTCTAGAGGTTCGTCTGTGAAGGTAGGGTAACTTAAGCCACTTATCCATCCTAAAGTTCTGTGCCTAACAACGAGAGCGTGGAGTAGTGTGGGGTTGAAGGTGTTGACCTTTTTCCAGACTCTGTATGATATCTAATCAGGACCAGGAGCTGAGGTATTGGAGTACTTAGAGAGGGTGAGTTTGATCTCTTAATGTCACAAACGGTGACTAAGCAAGGCAGATTTCTCATGACTAATAATTATTGGTCATGGTTTGTTATCTTTAACGCAAGGAGATCAGTTGACTCATAGGTTTTCACATGACGACGCAATAGCGTGTCAGTGGCTTATTGATATTAGTTGTGATTTGACATGACTCACGTTTGTGGTCATGCGGTTTATGTATTTCGCACATGACTCATAGTTATGAGTCATGGGTTTCACGCAGGGGACCTCTTTGGAGCACATGACTTGTTTTATGGGTTTTGATTGGTTGCGAGATATGGCGCAGCTGGCTCGTATGAGTTAGCTGATGGAGTTCGCACTATGACTCACTATGAGTCATGAGTCGGGTGATGCGAGGGTATGAGTCATGCAGGGTTAGGGTTGAGGGAAGAACCCCTTTATAAGGGCACCCTCGGGGCCTGAGATTTGGGCCATGAACCATCTCCCTTACACACCTGGTGATTGAAATCTTAACACCATGAGAATACGTCGTCAACATCCACCACCCCCGCACTCTCAGTGAGCTGCACCAAGCACTCTCCGTGAGCTGCACCCGCCCCCCTCCCGCCTTACTTCCCTTATCATGTTCTTGGGCCCTGGCGTCCTTGTTTCTACGGGTTGTTTGGCTCTATCACCCCCTCTCTTCGCTTGCGCTTCGCTGCCTCGCTTAGCGTTCGCACGGTTGGCAACACCCTCTGGCCCATGTTACAGACGGCTGGGACTACAGTTCGCAGTAGGAGAAAACTTTTCAATAGGCTACGCTCGATTTCTCCGTTCTCTTCATCACCTCTAGAGACTACCTAGTCAGACACGCAGATGGTTACCGATAGTTTCCACGGTTACTGGGTCTACCCCTCCTCCCCCCCTTCAGGTCTCGTCCCGTTGCTCGGTTACAGCTATAATCCATTCGCTCGGCTGGCACCCTACAGCCTTCGCCACCCTAGCGATTACCACAGTTGCGCCCCTCGGTTACGCTCAGTCGTCGTATTGCACTGCCTCGGTGGCGGATGTCAACGCCTTGGGTTCTCGAGTAATGTTTTGCAACGCCACATCGGTTTTAGTGGCCCCCACACCCCCTTTCTTCTTCTTTTATTGTCGGTTACTTAGGGTTTCGCAAGTGGTCTATCAATTATTTCATTTTGTCGGGTGTCTACGGCAAGGGTTTTTCTGTTGATTGGTCCCCATGTACTTATTTGATGTTTCTTATTCCGCCCGTTTAGTCGGAGTTTGATTTCTTATTTTGCGTGGCTTGTGTACGGTTGGTCTCGGACCAGAGAGACTTGGGTTGATGGCTTTTTCCCTGGCGCCGGTGGGTTCACGGAGGGTTTTCTTTACCATAGATAGCGCTGCACGTAGTCTTTCTCCCTAGATGACGAATAAAACAAAGCAGATGAAAAAAAAAAAAAGAATGAAAAAAAAGGCATGAGATTTGGGCAAGCTCCTCGCCC
>Ga0307507_10004498_pt1 | contig 24615 bp, 5 predicted proteins | sample 7_EM_MG_FD_207223 | JGI IMG/M metagenome (GOLD analysis project Ga0307507, IMG submission 207223) | Populus trichocarpa ectomycorrhiza microbial communities from riparian zone in the Pacific Northwest, United States - 7_EM | ecosystem: Host-associated > Plants > Roots > Unclassified | place...
CTGCATCCCGCTGAACTTTAGGCGCCCCCCCTCGCCGAACTTAAGCAGGGACCAGCGCGATTTCTGGCGACGACCCGCCTTTAGACCCGCCATAACTATGGGGGTAGCGCGATAGAACTTTTTTTTATTATATCTAACTACATACCATGCATATAGAACAGCTAGCTTGTTATGGGACACCTCTATAACACCTTATACACGTCCACCTGTTTCCACCAACTTAGTAAGAAGAGACCGACCGCAATCTACGGCAATCTGACGGCGTTCTGCCATATTCTACCAAGTCCACCAAATTCTGCCAAGTTCTGCTAGGACTACAACCCAAAGCCTATTCTGCCCCGTGCACGTGTTAACCAAGCAACCAAGTTAATAATATATACCCCTTTCTTCCCATTTCCTTACCTTCTCTCCTTACGTAACGTCTTAATCTTATTACACAGTTTATATACATAGCTTAATAATATCTACTTCGCTATATATTATTACCACTTATACTCACTCCGTGACACTACGTTGCGTCAAAAACCTATACTCCGCCCCACCCCGCCCCATCCAAAATATAGAACAACCTCAAAGCCCCTACAACGGCCGCTAACATTATGTCTACACTCCAAGAACAATTGACAAATATATAGAAGTCTTTTATAGACGCCCTTACACAGAATAAGGCCGCTATAGCTAAACAACAAGCTAAACAAAAAGCACGGCACCAGGAATCAATGGAAGCACTTTAAGAAGAAGTCCGCACCCTTAAGGCACTCGCGTTAAGGCCCTAAAACCAAATACCAGCCTAAGAGGCTGCTAACACGCCACCTATAAATAAGATAAAAATGACTAAATCTAGACCTAGCTCATCAGGTACGAACCTTAAGCCAGCTACGGATATTCATCCCATAAATCCGTCTACTACACCGCAACAATCTAAAAAACTACCAGACCCCCTAGTATTTACCGGTAAACAATAAAAGCTTTGATTATTCTTAAGCCGACTTAAGAATAAGCTAACTAGTAATGCTAACCGTTACCTAACTAAAGCTAACCAACTCTACTACGCCCTAAGTTAACTAGGAGGAGATATAGCTAACCTTATTAAACCTCTCTAGCTAAACTTAGTACAGAGCCTAGTTGTACTTCTTAAAGCTATATACAGTAACCTAAACTGCCAAGCTACCGCTTAAAGAAAGATAAATTATATAACTTAAGAAAAGAAAAGCTTCCCAGTATACTTCTCCAAATTTAACTGTTACGTAAAGAAAATAGGCTGGAACAACTCCGCACTAGTTAATAGCCTTATTAAATCCCTAAGCCCTAAACTAAAAACCTCCCTAATAGGTGTAGACCTACTGGGAGCCCTTAACGCCTACGCAAACGTTATTAATAAACGGTATAATGATATACTACGCCTGACACCCAAGCCTACTCCCTAATACAATATAACAACTCTATAAACATCCACTAAGTCATCGTCTTAGCCTAAGCACCCTAATACTATAAATATTAATATAGGGACCCTAGGATACGCTCTACTAGGGTCCCCTAAATAAGAACAACGTATTAAGCTAGGCCTTTACTTTAAATATAAAAGCAAGGACTATATCTTAAGATACTGCTCCGTCCCTATGCCCTAATATAATATATAAATGGCCAATACTAACAACCGTTTACTGTATTAATCCTCCAGTTACCGCCCTTAATCTTCACCTAGTTCCAGCCCTGTATCTAGTAAGCACCACTTATAAGGACAAAGTTATAACCAACATCCTATAGGAACCCCTTCCCACTCACTACTAAAAGGTATATTTTAGAGTTAAGTCGCTCTTTAGGACAGCTATGTTACAGGATCTCGTTAAATGTATTAAATATAGCAAACCCTAACTCTTAGGATTATAGTATAACCGTTAACTACTATTTTTAGCAAAAAGATTAATAGGCTAACGCTTAAGTCCTAATTAACACAGGAGCTAGTGGCATAGGATTTATTAACAAGATCTTTATATAAGACAATAGGTTTACCCTAACACCCCTTAACTGGTATATTAACGTATTTAGATTTAATGGCAAACGCACTATCTTAGGCTGTATTACTTATATAGCGGCCCTAAGACTCCAATACCTGAACCATAAAGAATTAATTAAGCTCTTTATAACTACCCTAGGTTACCCAGTAATTCTTAGACAACCCTAGATAAAGCTATATAAGGTAATCATTAATTAGGATAACCTTAAGCTTCTATTTACCGCCTCCCATTACAAGCAGAAGTGCCTTATAACTTGCTACTTAGACCCTAAACCAAAATCTAAAAAATCCACTAGGATTTACCAGTCTAAAATTTCCACCAACATCCACCCTATACCTAAAAAGTCCACCCAATTCCACCTACCCGAGAATTCCACCAAATTCCACTAATATAAGATTTCCACCAACGTCCACTAAGAACCTGGAATTTATACTAGACTACATAAATTAACTCTAACTGCTGCACCCCAAACTAAGCAGAAGCTTAAGCTTAATATACAAAAGTACCAGAAGAACTAGTATTCTACTATAAAAAGGATACTTAAAGAACCCGAACCTAAATTTAACACTAACTCTATATCTAATACTAAACCTAAAACCGAATAGGAAACCGTATAAGAAACTAAGGATAATCTAAGCCTGCTTAACACCTTAGATATCCACATAATTGGAGCTACTCCGCTAGTACAACTTGCTAGGAAACCAGAATATATAATCTTCGCTGTTACAATAGCCGATATTAAGAAGGCCTTAGCACTAAAGAAGCACACTAACCCCGCCACAAAGGTACCAATAGAGTACCATAACTATTTAGATGTATTCTTATAAAAGGAAGCCAATAAGCTACCGGAACGCCGTCCATATAATTATAAGATTATAGTTAAAGAAGGAAAACATCCTAGATTTGGACCCCTATATAGGATGTCCTAAAACAAACTTAAGGTACTATGGAAGTACCTGGACGAATATCTAAACAAAGGATTTATTAGAGCAAGTTCTTCACCCATAGCCGCACCAGTAATCTTTGTTAAGAAACCTAGCAGTAGTCTACATTTCTGTATAGACTACCGAGCTCTTAATGCTGTTACTATTAAGAACTAATACCTAATCCTATTAATCTAAGAGACACTAAACCAATTAAGTAAGGCTCGCTTCTACACAAAGCTTAATATTATCCACGCATTTAACCGCCTCCGTATTATAAAAGGAGACGAATAGCTTACTGCATTTCGTACTTAATACGGATTATTTAAGTACTTAGTAATACTATTTGGCCTCGCAAACGCCTTAAGTTTATTCTAACACTTTATAAATAATACCCTGCACCTGTACCTAGATATCTTTTATACTGCTTATATTAACGACATCTTAATATACAGTAATAATCTAGCTAAATACCGAAAATATATTAAACTAGTCCTGTAAGCCTTACGCGGAGCCGGCCTATAGTTAGATATAGATAAATACAAATTCTATAAAACGGAAGTTCTATACCTTGGACTTATTATTTCTACAGACGATGTATAAATGGACCCTAAGAAAGTTAAAGTAATTATAAACTGGCAAAAACCTAAGAACGTTAAGGACGTAAGGGCCTTTATAGGATTCGCCAACTTCTACTAATAGTTTATTGATAACTTCTCCGCCCTGGTTTTACCCCTTATAGCTCTAACCCAAAAAGATAAAGCCTTTATCTTTAATAAGGAATACAAGAAAGCTTTTACTTATCTAAAAGTTATATTTACTACTGCACCTATACTCTAACACTTTAACCTAAACCGAATAAGTGTTGTAGAAGCTGACTCATCTAACTACGTTACTAGAGGTATTCTGTCTTAATATAATAAGGAAGGAGTATTACACCCTATAGTATACTTTTTAAAACAACTAAGTCCAGCTAAATATAATTACGAGATCTACGATAAAGAACTATTAGCTATTATCAGATATTTTAAACAATAGCATCCTAAACTAAAAGGCTCTGGATTTCTAATTAAGGTTCTTAGCGATTATAAGAACCTATAATACTTTATAACTGTAACGGCTTGAACAAATGCCTCTGAACCGAAGCTTGAAAAAATGCTGTATTACAAAGATACTAAGCTAAGGAGCAGAAGAAGGTCGAGGAGAGGACACATCTATATACAAGAGCCAAGTCTCCAAGCGAGCCCCTAACTAGGCCCCCTGTCTAGGTTACATGTAACATTATAGGGGCGGTGCCCCAGCACCGTCATATCACCCCCCCCTTCTAAAAAAGCCTGCCCTCAGGCTTTATCCCTTGTAGAAAAGAAAGAAGAGAAAAGAAAAAAATCTAGCATCTAGCGCTTAATCGCGATGCTGGTTAATATAGGACTTGCAGCAGTCCTGCAGCTCCTGCAGCTGTAGGGGTATATCGCTATACCTTGTTATACTTAGGGCAGGCAGCCGTCCTGCAGCTCCTGCTGCTGCGAGAGGTATATCGCTAGGAGCCCTCCGTTGGCCGTCGTCCTTCCTCTAGAACTTAGTACCTCCTAGCTCTCTACCCCCCCTTTTGTTATAGCGCGCCCTAAGCCATAAAAAAAAGCCCCCCTACTCCCCCTCTTATAAAAAGGTAGGTGAAAAAGTTTTAATAAGGGTGGGAGGGTTAGGGAGTTGTAGCTCGTATATATATCGGCACGAGCTCTTGTCCGTTTAGTAGTAGTATGGTGCCAGCAACGGGGTCGTTTGGGTAGCAGTATAATGCCAGCAACGGGGTTATATTCCGTAGGCAAATCGGCACAGAGTCTTATTAATAGGTTATAGTTCCACAGGCGTATCGGCGCGGAGTTTATCTATTCGGGCAGCAGTATAGTGCTAGCGGTGGGGTTATATTTTAAGGAGCAAAGCTCTCCTTGTATACGGTTATTACTACAGGCAGAGCAGTAGAAGTTAGTTATAGTGCTATAGGCAGAGCAGCAAGTATCAGTTGGCTACAGTAACGTAGCGAGGTATCGTGTTTAGCTGTAGGTAAAGTAGCAAAGGTTAATCGGCTACAGGCAGAGCAGTAGAGGTCGGGTAGCAGTATAATACTAGCGGCGGTGGTTGTACTCTAGGGAGTAAAGCTCTACCTAGTTATGTTCAGGTCGCAGGCTTATCAGCACAATGGATTGTTAGGGTATAGTTCCGTAGGTATATTAGCACGGTGTCTTATCAATAGTAGTTTACAGGCGTATTGGCGCGGTAACTTATTGGGATTATAGCAGTACGGTGCTAGCGACGGGCCGTATTCTAGGGAGCAAAGCTCTACCTTATATACAGTTGTTACTGCAAGTAGGGCAGTAGGAGTTAGTTATAGTGCTATAGGCAGAGCAGCGATGGTTAAATTAGAATTAGCTGCAGGCAGAGCAGCAAGGGTCTATTCGTTCAGCTATAGGCGGAGCAGTAGGTGTTGGTTAGCTACGGTATATAGCACGGTATTAGTTCAGCTGTAGGCGAAGCAGCAGAGGTCGAGTATGGTACTATAGGCAGAGCAGTATAAGTCAATTATAGTGCTGCAGTAAGGCAGCAAGGTATTAGTTTTAGCTATAAGAGGTATATCGCAGCAGAGGTTAGGTGGCAGTGCGGTGCCAGCGTCAGATGGTAGATAGTAGGTATATTGGCGCTATCGTTGGTTAATTAATCGCAGGCGTATTGGTGCGATTATTTAGTCGGTGGATCGTAGGCATAACAGCATAATTAGTTGGTTAATTAGGCTATAGGCGTATCGGCACAGCCATTGTCTATTTAGGGTAGCAGTATGGTGTAAGCGGTAGGGTTATATAAGGGGCAAAGCTCCACCTTATATATAGTTGTTACTACAAGCGGGGCAGTAGAAGTTGGTTGGCTGCAGGTAGGGCAGCAAGTGGTTAATTAGCTGCGGGTAGAGCAGCAAGGGTAGTTAGCTGCTAATAAAGCAGCGAGGGTTAATTAGCTGTAGGTAAAGCAGCGGAGGTCTATTATAATAGCAGTACGGTGCAAGCGTCGGGTGGTAATAGTGGTTAAATATAGAGCTTGGTCTATCAGTTAGTTGGTAGATTATAGGCGTATTAGCACAATTAGTCTGTTGGTTAGACTATAGGCGTAGCAGCACAGTTGTTATTAGGTTGGCGTAGGGCATGCAGCCGTCCTACTGCTATAAGAGGTGTATATCGCTAGGAGTCCTTTATGGCCGTTGTTTTTTCTTTAGAACTTAGTACCTCCTAGCTCTTTACCCCCTCCTTTAATATGGCGCGCCCTGAGCCATAAAAAAAAAGAAATATAGCTTGTATGCGTATCGGCACAAGCTCTTATCTATTTGGTAGCAGTACGGTACTAGCGGCGCCATTATTGGTTAATTGATCACAGGCATAACGGCACAATTGGTTAGTTAGTTTGCATTTAAATTACGTTTAGGTTGTATTTAAATAGTATTCGGATTGCAGGCGTAACGGCGTAATTGGTCTGTCAGTTAGACTATAGAAGCAGCACAGTCGTTATTAGGTTAAGATAGCAGGTATATTAGCGCTATTATTATCTAGTTCGTCCAAATCGATTTCGTTATTAAAGCCTACACAGCTTAGTATTAACCTTATTGTCGGAGTGTATAAATGCCTAAGGTAAAGCTTGTATAACTCAGTATTAACCGTGGTCATTCCTCAGTATGCGTAGCTTAGTGTTAGTTAAGAAGGATTACCATAGGCGGAGAAGAAGACGATCAAATTAGTAAAGGAGGCAGTTAATCGTTAACAAACTTATACAGTTGTTATTAAAGTTGTAGTTCGTGTCGCAGGCATATCAGCATAACGGTTGGTCGGGTTCGCGTTTAAATTGCGTTTGGGTCGCGTTTAAATCGCATTCGGATTATAGGCGTAACGGCACAATCTGTCTTAAGGTCTACCGTCAATCGGTAGGTAGTTTGAGATATTGTCGATTATTTAATTAATTAATATGCCGTTAACTAGCAGAAATGCTATTATATTACTAGCTATAGTTAATCAATTGGTTTAAGGTATGCTGTTAATCGTAGCACATTTAACCAGTTATTATACGAGTAGGGTATTAAGGGAGATGCGCCGATAGGTTAATTCTCGTCAAGGTATCAATTATTCAAAGTATACTGTCGATTGTAGTATATTTGATAATTTGACAGGAATTGATCAGGGTATCAGTATATAGTCTATTAATATTCTCGTAATTCTCGGAACAGGTTGTTATAAAATAGTAAACGTGTTTAAGTGTTATCAGGAGATTTAAAGGTACGCTATAGGGTTAGTAGCCGTATTCAAATACTTATATTTGATTAAGGATATTACTTTAGGTAATAGATATCTAGGGTCAATTAAGGACTTATAGGAATGCTATTATAACTTAGCATATTAAATCGTTATTAGAGAGGTATTAAAAGAGGTATTAAGAAGTGTTGGTATGCTTTAACACAGTGCAATAGACGTAATATACGTGCAGTGCGGTGTGTAGTTGGATTCTTACTTGTTCTATCTACACGTCTTAATGATATATATACGCGTCTCGCGTAGATTACGTGCTTACGCACGTGATATATGGAACGAATATATACCGACACTGGAGCAACTCTAAAGGAAACCAAATCGTACCATTCCTGTTATTTGTAGCATATACGCAATAGCTAGGCTTTTCCTATCTATACGCAATAGCTTCTCCTTCGATCCTATCCCAGTTATATAACGCTTGTAACGGTTCACATGAACCAGAGCTTATGGATTAATAAACTGTGTAATAAAGTTAAGACGTTGCGTAAGGAAAGAAGGTAAGGAAACGGGAAGAAAGGGTATATATTATTAACTTAGTTGCTTAGTTAACATATACACAGAGTAGAATAGGATTTAGGTAGTGGTCCTGGCAGAACTTAGCAGAATTTGGTGGACTTTAGCAGAATATAGCAGAATGCCGTAGATTGCCGTTATATTGCCGTCTCGCGGTCGGTCTCTAATTGCTAGGTTATGGAAACAGGTGGACGTGTGTAAGGTGTTACAGGGTGTCTCGTAACAATTGCTATCTAATAAAGATACTGAGCTAAGGAGAAGGAGAAGGAGAAGGGTCGTTAGGGGTAGCAGGTGGACATGTCGCAAGGGTCGCTAAGGCGCTAGTGGCAAGCAAGCCAATAGCGATTTTCTATGCCGGGCATGGAAAATCCTGATTGGCTAGTTGAATTCAGGGTCCGTAGAATATGGCACTGTTACAGCGCTACGCCAAATCTTAGTTCGTTCGTTTAACCCACTCCATAGTCTGCAGTTCTAAGTAATTGGTATTAATTAACTTCTTAAAAGCTGTAGATGCCTTGCTCTTAGTCATCAAGTTAGTAGGGTTGCTATTACCATCAATTTACTTAATTTCCGTAATCTCTCTGCGCTCGTATAACTGATGGAGACATATAACGTCTATTATAAGACGTTTCTCTTGTGTAGTGCCTAGCTTAACAAGACATTTGTAGAGTGATTTTAAGTCGGTATAAAGTACGAGTGGGAGTTCAATCTGTAGGAGTTGTTTAACGGTTAACTTAATTGCGGCGCCGATGTTAAATCCGTAGGCTATTGCGTAGAGTTCTGAAGCTAGTACGCTTCTGGTAACTCTCTTGCACTTAATTAACGACTAGTGAATAATATTAGCCCTATATAACGCGTCCTCTAATACCAGTATATATCCTATTTATAACGAGAGGTCCTTGTTGTTGGCGAATAAGGCATTAGTAAAAGCAAGCAGGCGTAATATATTAATGTCCAATTTAATAAACGTAAGGCCTCTTATTAGGTTGTTGATCTGCAATTATAGTTGTTTATTAAGTGCTGTAATATCTTCCTTCTTGGGGTTAATCACCTGGGCGGTAAAAGAGAGATTAAAGGAAGCTTCTGGTTGACATACAGAGGCAACATATACGCCTTTTGCGCGTTATACAACGTATTGTTCCTTTATAGTTAGTGCATTACGGACAATGCCTCTTAAGCTCGTAGTTGTAGCTATTTTGCTAAAGTAGACCGTATTTAGGTTTTTGCACTAGTGTTCCTAGGTTATTATAATATTGCCTTCCCGAGAGAGTTGAATAATGCATCCGTTGAATTTAAGTGACTATTCGACCGTAGGTTACTCGCGCTCTTTTGCGAGAAAGTGAGCCTTTTCTAGATGTTGTTGCTCCGCGTCCGCAAAGGTAGTATTGGCCAGGAAGAGAGTATCATTAGTTTAAAGGCCAACAATGCCAAAGTAGTTAGGAGTGTTGCTCTATAAGAGGCAAGGGTTATACGTTAATAAGTTTATATCTAACTCCTTAATATAATAATTATAGTAGGTCGTAAACTAGTGATTGCCTGCTTCTGGAACACCATATAAAGGCTTAATTACCTTTAGGATGGAGTTCTTTCCGATGCCTAGTTAGCTTCCCAATTTATAAGGTGGTTGGATATAGAAGTCTTGATTCAGCTTTGTAAGAGACTGGATATACGCCTGGGAGATATCTTATAGGTATAACTGTGTGCCATTGCCTCGTAGTATTGCTGCGATGCATAGAATAAGGCGTTGGCTGACTCGTTGAATAGTAGGTAACTAGGTTAGTACAATACCCTTTTTAAGATCGTTGTACGCTTGGACGACGAGTCTCGATTTCTTAAAGGCTTTATTGGTACCGGGGTTCTTAATTTTATCTATAAATTATAAGTTAAAGACTTTAACTCCTGCGGGTATGTCCTAAGGGTTAATTATCTTAAATACGCCCTTTTTAATTAGTTCTGTAATTTCCTTTTAACGGGACGTTTTAAACTGCTTATGGTTGCTATCCTCCTATAAGAATACAGTAATGTCGGCAGTATTAACGTAAAGGGGATGCTTGCGGGGTCTTCCTCTTCCTTAGTAAGGTGGTTATGCTTCTCCGGTTTTAGTAAGGGACGGTTTCTGTGTAGAGATGGTTTCTATAGACGGTTCGTATATACGGACAGTTTTGTTAACTTAAATATTGTTAACTTGGGTGCCGTTATCTTAAATATCTTTAACTTGAATATTTCTAGGGTTTGTTAAGTACGGTTTAACAGTAGTGCTGCGGAACTTTGTAGGGCCGCTAGGTAGGTTAACAGTACACGTTTCTCCTTTAACATTTAGTAGGTTGTATGGTCCTGCCTAGTATCTAGGTTGTCCTATATTGCCTTCTCTCCAGACCAGTACTAAAGAGTTATGGGGTAGATTATGAATTGCGGTAGTGCTGGGGCTATTACGTATATTAAGTGCATCTGCGACCTGGCGCTCTGCTTATATCTTCTTTACTTCCTCCATGGCTTTCTTAAATGCAATCGCACGCTATGTTACTATAGGTGAAGGTGCGTCGGACTCTGTCATTCGGGGGTACGCTCCAAATACTAATAGCGTGGGTATTAGGCCGTCTGGTCCTGCGGAGTCGTTAATTGCTTTAAAGGCTATTTGTAGTGCCATATCCTTATTAATTCCTAATATCTTGGAAGTGATAATGTGGTATATGCGTCGCAAGGGGCCGTAGTAACGCTCTACTATGCCAATTAAGTTATAAGCTTCGACCGGTACGCTCCTTGTAGTAGTGCCCATGTTAACCGCGTATTGTTTAAACTCTTTGCTAATAAAGTTCTTTCCTGTGTTGTGTGTAATCACATCCGGGGGGCCTAGGTATGTGTTAATTTAGCACGCTTGTAATATGTCCCATATGTGCTTAGCGTTAATATTCTGTAGCTATCTACCTGTTTAAAATCGGGTGCCTTTATCAACGATATAAAGTACGGGCTTGCTGTCAATGTATATAATGTTAATAATGATACAGTAGTTGAAATTAATATTGTCCTTTAAGGTGAATCTGAATCTGCCTGGTGACTTTCCGTGCTTTTAACAGTACAAGCAGTAGCGGGTGGTATGCTCGAGGGTCTTGCGATTAGCATTGTTTTCATAGCTAGCGCGGTCTAATATTCTTTTAAGTCGCTCTACTAACAGATGTCCGAAGCGTTGGTGTAGGCGTCGCAATTCTACGTCAGTTAAATAGCATGGGTTTTGGTTAAAAGACTCTATAATAAATACGTGTAACGAGGTATTCTATAGTAGAAACGGGTGTCCGAATCGGCGTACGACTGGTACGGTCTTTGAGGGGGTTATTAGGACATTCTTTAGGTTGTTAAAGTACACTCGTAAGTTATCTATATCCGCTAGGCAAAGTAGGAAAGGGGTATTAACTTTAACAACGTGGAACTCTACTGTACCTATTAGTGTAGCTATCTTGATAGAACTAATAGAAGATGTAGAACCTATTCCGAACTATACACTAACTGTGCCTCTTGTGGACTTGTTTAACTGTACTTTATTGATCTTCTAAAGTGCAAGAAACTGACCGTATCCTACTATAGAACGTTTGGAGGTTTTGGTGTCGATCATTACACCCATAAACTTTGTGGAGGTGTAGTGTGAGGTTGTATTGTACGCAAACGGGTTTGTGTTAGTAGTGAATGCATCTGTTGTGGTATTGATGGTTGTGACTGCGTGGCTATAAGCTCTGTTGGCCAGTTCTGAAGCTGTAGCGGTCGCATTGTCTAGTTCAATTTCACCGTACGAAGTGTAGTATACTGTGGTCTGGTTGTCCTCGTTTAGTAGAGTGTTGGGGTCCATGTCAATTACCAGAGCGTTAAATGCGTCGGTGATCTCATCGTCCTCGTCATTGTCCTTATCGTCGTCGCCTTTGTAGTCTATAATATATTGCTTCATTCGCTCCTGGAAGCGGTCCTTAAACTTGTTCTTAAACTTAGTCTTGGACAGATGGTGTGAAGGTAGAGGTAGTCGTATGTTGAGGTATAGCGGGAAGTATAGGTACTGAGGAACGTCCTGCTTGTCGCTCCTCCGGGGTTCCGTGTATCTTGTAGTACTTAATACGTCTTAACTTGATACTAGTGCCGAACTTATCCTTAAGTGCATTTATCTTTTCTCTAGTCTATTCTGTTTGGTCTTCTTCTTGTGCTATGTCGTATAAGGACTGGGGAAGTGATTTGCCTTGTTTGTGGTTAGCGTTGACCTATACTCCTCTAATATTTATATAATCACGTAGTTTCTGAAGCCAATGTAAGGAGATTTTCGTAAAGATGTTAACTGTAAAGTCTTTGAAATCTCCTTGGAACGACTCCTAGAGTGTTAAGTCTATCTGGTCGTGTATCTCCGTATATACGTATATCTTGTATTGTACGTAGTTGGTTAGCTTGTCCTTGGTGACTTCCGTTAGGTTAATTCCATCTTCCTATTTGGTTGCTTCTTCCTTCTAGTCTTTCTCTGTTCCTGACATCTTATGTTTTATATATTATTCGGGTAAGGTAAGGTGTTTCGATTTGTAAGGTAAAGGTAGGGGGGGCGGTTGAGGAGGCGGTTGAGGAGGCGGTTGAGGAGGTGGTTAAGGAGGTGGTTTAGGGGCGGTTTGAGTTATTAAGTAGGGTAAGGTGTTCTGCGCAGTAATTCTTCTGAAATAGATAGAACGAGATGTCTAGAAGTCGTTGTGGATACTAGATAAGTACTCCTAGGTGGTTTCTCTTCTTCTCTTTAACTGAAATAGGCTGATACGAAAGGTGGATGAGTACAACTATCTTCCAATCTGCTGCAAGGTGGACAGTACAACTGTCTTCTAAGCTATCTGCGTGTTTCCTGATCTGTGCGCGCTCACTGATCAGTGTTGGTATGCTTTAACAACGTGCAGAATACATATATCACAATGATATGTACTATGCGGTGTTGTAGATGGATTCTTGCTTGTTCTATCTACACGTCTTGATGATACATATACGCGTCTCGCGTAGATCACGTGCTTACGCACGTGATATATGGAACGAATATATACCGACAAGAAGGTATGTGTTAATATTTCAATTCTTGTTAACAAGTTAAAGGTATTAAAGAAAGAGTGCGCTTTAATATTCGAGTATAGTTGTACGAGGGTAAGCTGTTATGTAGCGTTTAATTTAATAAGATGCTATTAGAGAGCAGATTCGCATATTATCGTTTAAGGAGGACTGCCGTTAAGTAGTAGGTAGTTTAAGGGTAGTTAACAAATGGTATTGAGAGGGTATATACTGATAGCGTACGTGTCAATATTTCAATTCTTGTCACAACTGGCAAGACATGCTTTTATAATAGTAGGCTATCTTATTCGTAGAAGGTCGTATAAAAGGCTATTAAGAGGAACGCGTTGATAGTTCGTAAGAGGTTATAGAGATAAATAGGCTTATCTATAGAGTTGTTAAAGAGTGCCATAAATTAGAATAATTCTCCTAATCTGTTCTCCTAATTAAGAGTGCCATGAATTGCTTAAATTCTCCCCCAGATTCCTAGTACATAGGATTATAATACTTATAGATGTATTCGGCTGTAAGATTAAGGGACTGTCTAGGTTAATAGTAAGGTTCAGGTTAACTAGGTACGGTAGTTATCAATAAGAACTTAACGTGTGTTTATAAGGCGTTTATAGACAAGTCGGAGAGTCGTGTTGTAGGCATATCGGCATGATAGGTTATTGGGTTTGCTTTTAAATTACATTTAGGCCGTATTCAAATCGCATTTGGATCGCAGGCGTATTGGCGCGATTATTCGGTTAATTAGACTGTAGGCATATCGGCATAGTTAGTAATTGGGTTTAGGGGTTTAGGGTAGTAGTATAGTATAAGTATTAGGTCCTTCCTAATTAATTTTATCTCTTCTTGTACAGCTTAGTATCAATTAGGGTAGTTATTACAGCAGTAGTAGCTAGAGAATAATGGATAGGATTTATTTTAGAAAACTCGCGGATAATATACACCTACCATCTAATAGCATGGCACGGGTTATGTCTTGGCTTGTCTTAGCCAACACTGCGGGATTACTTTGGTTTTGTTTCTTACAGCCCTAGGCTAAGTCTTAACTGGGGTCGTCTCTGCAGCTTATATAACTCCGTATCTATTGAAAAGGTTAGAGGGGTAAGATATTCTTACCTTCCTAGGCAGTTATTCTTATCCATAGGAGACCTTCTAGCTGCTTAAATACCGGCTCCTAGTATTAATGATAGCGACTTAACGCGTTAATAACGCGCAGCTAGGGGTGTTTAACGCGTGTCCTCCTAGAACATATGGAACGGGGGTGGGAGATTATCCAGGCCTTCCTAGGCAATATAAAGAGGGAGCTTCAAAACAAATGAAGTCCCCCCCAGGTGGGTAAGCTTAGTATAATGTGACGGCTTAAATAAATGCCTCTAAACCGAAGCTTGAACGAATACTGTATTACAAAGATACTAAGCTAAGGAGCAGAAGAAGGTTGAGGAGAGAATATGTTTATATACAAGAGCCAAGTCTCCAAGCGAGCCCCTAACTAGGCCCCCTGTCTAGGTTACATATAACATTATAGGGGCGGTGCCCCAGCACCGTTACAATAACCACAAAATAGCTAAGCCACCATTAGGCCCGCTAGTCAGAATATCTATCCTATTTCCAATTTTTAATTATATACCGCCTAGGCGTTTAAGGCTAGAAGCCTAATGCCCTAACCTAATGTTCGTAAGACGCACTAGCTTAAGAAGAAGTACGCTTCTACTGCAATTAGACCCTACTCTACCCTAAGCTGTTTAAACCCCCTACTAAGGACCTTACGGTATACGTTCTTGAAATAACCAATTAAACTATTAAACAGATTGTAACCGATAAATACCCAAATAACAAGTTCATCCAAGAGACGCTTAAGCTAATTTAAAATGGCGCTAGACGCTCTAAAAGGATTTCTCTAAGTAAATACAAAGCCTGCGGAAACCACCTAACTATAAAAACCGCCTAGTTATACCTAACCACGACAAACTTAAGCTTAAGCTCCTTAAATATGCATACGACCTACTAGTAGCCAGCTACCCAGGCTAAGAAAAAACCCTGGAACTACTCTAACAAGAATACTACTAGCCGAACATGTATAATATAATACAAAGGTACGTCTCTAGCTGCTATACCTACTAACAAGCTAAAGCTTCGCATAAGACGTATAACGGCTTCCTAAAACCCCTGCCCATTCCAGACCGAAGATAGAAGGATGTTAGCGACTTAGTCAATCGAGGCACGAGCACGGCATAAGGGACGCGCAAGCCTGTATAATTGGTAGTCTATAAACGAGGATCCAAAGCTAGAGAAAGGAAGGGAGAAGAATAGCAGCGCCGTGCGAAGTTTTATGCGGTCCTCTAGTCACGTAGACTCATGTAACTCGGCGTCTACCATAACGTCTACCATAATCCACCGTTTTCCACTAGCGCTGTAACATTACCCCCCCCTCCAAAAAAGCCTGCCCTCAGGCTTTATATGTCCGTATCATGTCCATGGGGTGTTCTTATCTGTATGCTTAACAGGTAGCTTATCATCTTCGCTATACTAGCACTCCATCCACTTATCTAGATACTTCGGGGGTCCTGGCTTGTTAAGGTATTAGTTATGGAATTCTTTAAGCTTCTGGGGGTAACCTATAAAGTTCCAGGCGGGGTACCAGGTTGGGTCTAGGTCGTAACCTTTCCATTAGATACGGTATTTTAGCGTTTCTTATACTAGTTTATAGGCTAGTATTTTATTAACTTCCCATTCATCATCGCCATTAACTTAAATCAGCAGTGGAGGCTCATTCTTTTATCCAGGTAGTAGGTTATTTGCAGCTTTCCATAGCTTATCTGGTAAGAAAATAGGGTGGACTTTAATTAAGTCTAGGAGTTTAACCTTATATAAGTTGCCTTCTTTATTAAGGATCTTATACGGTCCTGCCATCTTATAGTCTAGCTTACGGCTAGGCCGTTCTATTTTCCAGTTCTTTGTTATAACCCAGACCTTATTACCTACGGTAAAGTCGGGCTCGCGCCTATGCTTATTTGCCTACTATTCTATCGATTTCTAGGCCTTCTCTAGGCTCTTATGGGCTACCATCTATGCTTCTTCTAAGCGTCTAGCATACTACTATGCTTCCTTATAAGATAGTTTTTCGCGCACGGTCTGTGGTCCTTCCGGTCTCTTCCAGTTAAAGCTTATATAGGGTAAGTATCCCATTTCTAGCTGAATAGGTGCAAACCCCGTAGAGTTATAGGGTAGGGTTGCCTGGGCGTAGTCTATTATAGGTAGTAGTCCGCTCCAGTTGTCCTAAAAGTAGTTAATAAAGGGCCGGAGTCTCTAGTCTAAGTATTAATTTATAATCTCCGTCTAACCGTCTGTCTAGGGGTGGTATGCCGTAGAGAGCTTTAGCCTAATACCTAGGATCCAGGTAAACTCGTTCCAGAAGGCCAATATAAACTGCGGCCTATGGTCGGATATGATAGTATCTAGTGGTCCGTAAATTCGGTAGACATAGTGGATATACAGTTAGGCTGCCTCTTTAGCATCAATATTCTTATAACAGGGGATTAAGAACGGGCGCTTGCTAAAGCGGTTAACTAGAATTATAACCATATTATATCCGTTGCGGTCAATAGGTAACTCATAGAAGTCTATAGAAATATACTACTAGGGGCGTTCTAGTATTAGGAGTGGCTTTAATAGCCCTAGGGTCTTGTCTCGTGGAATTATAAACCTACAGCAGTCGTCGCAGTTCTATATATAGCGGTCAATATCCATAACCATTCTGGGCCAGTAGTAGCGGTCGCCAATAATTCTGCGGGTCTTATTTTTTTTAAGGTAGGCCGTAGAGACCTAAGTATATACTTTAGCGATAAGCCAAGTCCGTAAATTCTGTTCCTCTGCCACCACCAGCCGTTCCTAGTGCTTAAGCAGTCCGTTTTTAAGAGACTATAGGCTAGTAGCATCCTTTACCTTTTCGCGGCACTCCTGTAGAGAAGGGGCTGTACGGTTTGCCTGTAGCAGTTTATTAATAAGGTTAAGTTCTATGGAGTTAATAGGGCATATCTTAGCGTCTAAAGGGTCCGTATTTAGTTCTGCCTGTATCTGGGGGTCGAGGTGCTCTGGTTATAGTAGTGCCTAGGTCCGTAATAAGATCTTCGCAGCCGCCTAGTTACCTAGGTCCTATTTACGCCTTATAAGAGTATCCGCACGGTTCGTAGCGCCTGGTCTATACATAATTAAGAAGTTAAACTAAGATAGGATATCCGCCTAGCGTGCCTGGCGGGCTGTAAGGGCCTTAGTTGTTATAAAGTATTCTAGGGCCTTATGATCCGAAACTACCTTAATGGGCTTAGGGGTCCCCTCTAGCTATACACACCAGTGCTAAAAGCTAGAGATAATAGCCAGCATTTCTTTATTATAGATATAGTAGTTTAGCTTGGCATCTATTATAGTCTTCAAATAGTATATAATAGGGTGCTATTCTCCGTCTAGTTGCTTCTGGGAAAAAACACCGGCTATTGTACCGTCTAAGGCATCAGTTTCTAGCATTAAGGGCCGTTCTGGGTTAAAGTGGGTAAGTAGGGGAGCCAATACCAGCCGCTTTTTAAGCTCATTAAAGGCCTGTATATATATGGCGTTAAAGTGGAATGGCTGGTCTTTTCTAGTAAGGCGGTTAAGAGGCCGGGCGATTCTACTATAGTTCTTGATAAAGTATTAGTAGAAGTTACAGAAACCTAAAAATAATTGTACCCCCTTTATGGTCCGTAGGGGTGTCCACTGGTTAATTGCGGCTGTTTTCTCTGGGTCGGCCTTAATTCCGTCCATACTAATAATAAAACCTAGGTACTTTGTACGCTTAACACTAAATTCCAACTTCTTAATATCGGCCTGGAGACCAGCCTCGCGGAGCTGTTATAGGACTTTATAGACGTGCTCCTCGTGTTCTAGCTCGTTCTTAGAGTAAATTATAATATTATTTAGGTAGGCCGTATAGAAGTTGTTAAGGTAGTTAAAGAGTATATTGTTTATGTACCGCTAGTACGTAGCTGGTCCGTTGGTTAGTCCAAAAGGGAGTACCTTATATTTATACGTTCCGTAACAGGTTTAAAATGTAGTAAGCTCCTTAGACCTAGGGTCTATTTTAATTTAGTAGAAGGCCTAGCGGATATTAAGCTTTATAAAGACCCTAGCTCTACTTATTCGGGCAAAAGTCTTATTGAGTAAGGGTAGTGGATAGCAGTCCTTATAGGTTATGTTATTTAGCTTACAGTAGTTAATACAGAAGCGCAGTCCTCCATTTGGTTTTTTGGCAAAGAGAATAGGCGAGTTAAAAGGGGCTTGGCTAGGCTTAATAAAGCCCTTATTAAGGTTGTCGATAAGGTACTACTTTATGGCCTGCAATTCGGCGATAGACTATGGGTAGAGAGGGCTAAAGCTAAAAGTGCTTCCCTTGCCTTAATTGGTCTCAATCTTGTAGTTATACAGTTAGTGAGGCAGAAGTATATCCGACGCTGCCTTAGAGAATACGTCCTTAAATTTCCAGTATTAATTAGGCAGTTTTTGTTCTACTAGTTCCTTATCTATAAGCTCGCTTTCCTGTCCACTAAGCTCACTTTCCTTTTCCTTAAGCATTCAATCAATTTCATATAGGCTAGTTATAAAGGTAACGGTATTAGGCTAAACTAAGTTCTAGTAGAATCCTACAGCGCTAATATAGCAGATATCGACTGGTGGGAGGTCCGTAGGTTTCTTTACAGACGCTTATTAGGCCGTATCTTGCAATATAGGGTGTATAGTCTTCCTTAACTTATGTTCTATTTTCTATAAGTTATCCTTTCTGTTTATTAGCTTAGTATGGCGTCCAATATCCCTAGTTTTCCTTTAGGGCTATATAGGGCCTAGGTTCTCCGTAGGGGGCTTAGCTAGGTCACTACTAACTTCCTAGGTCTCTAGTGCGGATGGCGTGATATATATAGTCTAGGGGCGGCGTAGTATACGGATCTATTAAGGATTAAGACGTATATCCTTCTTAAAGGCCTAGTCTCTGCGCATAGCATCGGCCTGGTAAATAGTATTAATCTAGGGCTGTATAAGGTTTTCCATTGTAATGCTGATTTCTTTTATAAAGGAAGGGGTTGGGGGTAGGGTTTTAGGCTAGATAAGCCGTCTATTCCGTACGTTAAGCTGTAAGCCTAAATAGGCTAGCTATTTTCTCCCTATAATTATATTGTGGCTCCCAAGGTCCGTAATAAGAAAGGGGACATTATACTACCTTTATCTGTTAATGCGGAGGTAAATCCGCAAGATAGTTATAATAGGTGGCCCTATTCGTCCATTATACCCGCGAATAGGAATTGGTTTAGGCAGTTCTTTAAAGGGTGTATTTAAAAAGTCAGCCAGCTTTACGGCACACTGGGTGTCTATTAAGGCAAAGGCATTTGCTCCAGAGTTAGCTAAAGCAGAGGTTAAAACTTAATATCCATTGCGGAATAAGGTATAAGGGATAGTATAGCTTCTTCCACTAACTAGCCGACCTAGATTAATATATAATATGTTAATCCCTTTTAACCCTAGAGAGGAGTCTTCCTCTAGGGTTCCTCTTTTTCTAACTCTATACTGTCCTCCTAAATTAACAGAACCTTGCCCATTTTTGCCTTTGTCTGGCAATTCTTTACAAAGTGGTCTTTTTAGCCGTATAAGAAGCAAGCTCCTTAATTGCTGAGGGCCTGTTTATAGGGGTTGTTGTATATAGGCCAAGTGTGCGCCAGACCCATAGTAGGACTAGCTGCACGGCTAGCTACTAAATTAACGGTGGGCTATATAGCTGGTGCCGTAGGAGTTGCAGATCGTGCCGGGGTGTTATAGGCTGTTTATAAAGTGCTTGTAGTTTAGTTTAGAGAGTTTCTAGCTTTATACCGCTCAGATCATGCCTTAATTTAATAGAGGCCTTGGTTAATAGCTAGGCAATAGTCCGTAAGTACCTTTAGCGTCTATACAGTAGTAAAAACTGGTAGTATGGCGCGCTGTAGGTCTAGGGTAAGCTTGTTAAAAAGGTCTGGCATTAGGTCTTTATGGGGAATTCAGACTTGGCCGGCTAGGTGCAGAAAGCGGGTCTAGAAGGCTAAAAAGGTCTCCGTTGTCTTTATATTAAGAGCTTTATAATTAAGGCGGGCGTTCTATATCTTAAAGGGGTCCTTGTAAATAGAAGACAGGTAGTTAACCATCTCTTCTTTAAAGAGGAAGGGGTTTGCTAAGTCCTGGGCGTATCACAGACGTAGATGCGTCTATGCGTCCCCACTAGTACGGCCAAAGACATAGGCCATTTTAGCTTGGGTAGTAGGGAAGTAGTCTATATTAACTTTAAGCTTATCTTGCAGTTAAAGCTTCCAATTGTCAAATATAGGGTCAGTTCCGTCTGTAAGCAATAGGGGGTCCACAACCTTCGCGGACCGCAACAATGCTGATACTATACGTTGGGCTAGGGTCTTAAGGACTATAGCAAGTCTCTAGGTGTTTAATAACTCCTCACTAGGTGTAGGGGTGTCTCTGGTTTTAAGCAGCTCTCAAAGCCGTTTAATTTCGGTATTAGCTGCTGCGAGCTCTTCCTAGGGGGTTAAGACGGCGACTGTTTTACCATTAGAGGTATTTGCGGGTCCTACAGCGGCTTTGCCGGCTGCTGTATTTCTTGGCATAGTAGTAGGGGTATTAGGTAATTTCTGGTGTTTGTTTATTTTCTAGGGGTTCTAGTCTATGCGTGTCCTATTCTTAGGTTTCGCGTTCTGTTTGTATTCTTTTGGTTCTTAGGGGTCTATCCTATCCTTATGGTCCTGGTAATGTCCTTAGGGTCCTATTCTATGTCCTTTATAGATATATTTGAGTTCCTTCTTAGGAAGAAAGAGTAGTTAAGCTTTGGATAATATTAGCGACTCAGTTAATTAAGGCACGAGCACGGCATAAGGGACGCGCAAGCCTGTACAATTAGTAGTCTATAAATGAGGATCCAAAGCTAGAGAAAGGAAGGGAGAAGAATAGCAGCGCCGTATAAAGTTTTATGCGGTCCTCTAGTCACGTGGACTCACGTAACTCGGCGTCTACCATAACGTCTACCATAATCCACCGTTTTCCACTAGCGCCGTAACAAAGGACATCTTAATTAACTTCGTCGTTAATCTCCCTAAAAGTAAAGGCTGTACAAACATTATAATAGTTATAGACTGACTATTTAAGATAAAACACCTAATCGCCTGCCCTAATATATTAGCGCCTACCATTGCCCAACTGTTCCTGGATTATATATAGAATCTCCATAAACTTCCCAAAACAATCATCTCCAATAGAGGTAGACAGTTTATCTCTATATTCTAAAAAGAACTAACTACCCAACTCCGTATTAAAGCACTGTTATCTATAGCATACCACCCAGAAACGGATGGTTAAACGGAATGTATAAATGCTATAATAGAACAATATATTTGGATATACACGTTATATTTACAGGACAACTGGATGGACTAGCTTGCATTTACCAAGTTTACCGTAAATAACTCCGTCTTAGAAACTATAAAGGTCTCCCCATTCCTAGCCAACTATAGCCAGCACCCGCGAATAGGTTTTAAACCCTTTAGTAATGTTCCTTGCCTAGCTTACTAGGCCTTATAAGTTATAGAAGCAAATAAATTCATAAAAAAGATAGAAGAACTACAAGAGTTCCTTACTAACAAAATAACATATGCCCAATCTGTCTATAAAGCCGCAGCAAATAAGAACCAAACCCTAGCACTAGCCTACTAAATTAGTGACTTTGTCTAGCTAGATATAAGAAATCTAAATACAAAACAACCTACTAAGAAACTTAATTGGAAGAACGCCGGCCCTTATAAGGTTAAAAAGGTTATCTCTCCCTATACTTACTAACTAAAGCTTCCTAATACGGTTAAAATCCACCCTATATTCCATACGTTAGTCCTCTACCCTACTGCCCCTATATCAGATACCCTGCCTAGACAGATCTAGGACCCTCCCCCACCAGTTAAAGTGGATGGTAAGGATAAGTACTTTATTAAAAGAGTTAATAACATTAAGTATAATAAACGGAAACGCAAATATATATACCTTATGAAATGGAGAGGCTTTACTAAGCCTATATAGAAACCCGTTAACTCTGTAAAACTTACATAAGCCGTAGAAGACTTTTACGAACTCCACCTAGAACTACTACAGCCCCATCTCGCAGAAGCTCGAGTTTAAAGGGGGGGTACTGTTATGGGACACCTCCGTGATACCTTATACACGTCTACCTATTTCCACTAACTCGTCCACCTGTTTCCACCGACTTAGTAAGAAGAAACTGACCGCAATCTACGGCAATCTAATGGCGTTCTGCCATGTTCTACCAAGTCCACCAAATTCTGCCAAGTTCTGCTAGGACCATAACCCGAAGCCTATTCTACCCCGTGCACGTGTTAATCAAGCAACCAAGTTAACGATATATACCCCTTTCTTCCCGTTTCCTTACCTTTTCTCCTTACGTAACGTCTTGATCTTATCACACAGTTTATGTACATAGCTTAATAATATCTACTTCGCTATATATTATTACCACTTATACTCGCTCCGTGATATAGCTAAAGTAACGTTGATTTAGAAGTAAGCAAGGGCACGGAGTTTGTTATTTGTTTATTGTTGTATAAGTAAACCTATTATGGCAATACTGTAGACAACGCAATAAAAAGCAACTTTTTCAACACCAGAGTAGATAATTGTTAGTTATTTAACAATAAAGGTAATATTAAAGATGGTAGAAGTAACAAGATAATAAATGCGAGCTTATAACCTATTTGAAAATGGTTATATAAAAGTAAGTTAAAAATTTAAGAGACAGTAGCTTGCCGTCTATAGTGTTGCCGGAAGCAGTAGTTAGGTAAATAAAAGGAAAACCATATAACTTAACTAGGTCATAAATAAGTTCACTAGTAAATGTAAAGACAGTTTGCTGCCATATTCTACTAACCGTGTCAGGAAATTGTATAGACTTAATCTTCTGCTATATTCTGCCAACTGTGTTAGGAAATCATATAGACTTAATCTTCTGCCATATTCTGCCAACTGTGTTAGGAAATTATGTAGGCTAAATCTTCTGCCATATTCTGCCAGCCGTATTAGGAAATTAGGTAAACTAAATCTTCTGCCATCTTCTGCCAACCATATTGTTGGTCACACAGGGTGACTCACCAATAACGGCTACTCGAGTAGGTTACAGTGATATTGGTTAAAAGCTTGATATGTTTGGAATGAGGAAGGGCGAGGAGCTTAAGACTCCTCGCCACGCTAGTGCCGCGGCGTCACGTGACAACCGCTTGCCTCATTCCCAACACTAGCAACTCTTCTTTTGTGGTTGCCATCTATATACAAATACTGCTTGGCTAGCGTAACAAATATCAATCCTCCTTACTTACTATTGCCATCGCAATATAAGTCTCGCTGTCCTAAAATTTGCATCTTAGCACGTGGTGCTTTCTTGCTTGGAGTCGTGGGCGTATATCGTGTTAGGGCCGCCAAGGCGCTAGTTATAAGCGAGCCAATAGCGATTTTCTATCCCGGGGATGGAAAATCCTGATTAGCTGGTTGGAATCAGGGTCTACAGATTATTATGCTCCTACTCCCTTTTAACCCAACCTTTAACCTATATATATAGAGTGTTTGTGTTAACAAACGTTTCTAGAGCCTTGTTTGGGTTTGCCTTCGTCATTACATCTACTAGGTTGTCTTAGCCATTAATCTATCAGATCTTAAAGAGTCTTGCCGTTTGTAGGATTGCCAAAGTGCTATAATATCGATTATAAGGCGCTTCTTCTTTGTGGTACCAAGCTTAACTAAACACTTGTAGAGGGAATATGAGTCAGTGCACACAATTATAGGGATAATGGGGAGTTCAAGTTGATCTATAATTATCTTTAGGGTAGTTCCAATTGTAATTGCTATGTTAACTCCGCTAACCATTCTATATATCTCTAATACTAGAACGCTTCGGGTAACGCGCTTGCTCTTAATTAAGCTCTAATAGATAAGATTGCCGTAGATCGTAAAGTCATTCTCTCTAGTAGATTTGTTTATAATAATGATTTTATATCCTAGCTAGGAGCTAAAATCTTTATTATTTACAAACGATCCATTAATAAATACAAAGAGCTTAGCGGTAGGAAGATTAACAGGCACATAGAGTAGTCCCCAATCAAGATAGTTTATTAGCCAGGAAAGACGCTTATTTAGGGCAAGGACGTCATCCTTAGTTGGTTCCTGGTATTAAGCGGCAATAGAGAGATCAAATAAAGCCTTAGGTTAACAGATAGAAGCAACATAAGCTCCGCGAGCGCGTTACTCCACGTATCCTTACTTTGGAGAATTAACGTCAATAACGTCGATCTTCTTGCCTTGATCTTTCTGGCGCAAAGCAATAAAATCCTTGTTTAGGGAGAGGATGCATCCATTAAAAAGTAATGGTATTGTTAAATTAAGCTTTTCCTTTAGCTTTGCTATAAGATTTGCCTTTACTAGCTTATCTTCTTCAAGAGCTAAGAATTGGTCGTCTCCTAAGATCAGACTTGCTAATAAACAAACAATTCAAACCATCGATCTTTGGTTTGGTTGATTGGATATTTTAAAGCTTTAAGCTTGTTTATTTCGTTTGGTTAATCAAACTAGCAAACGGTTTGGTTAGATTTGACTGTTTGGATAGATTTATATACATTTTTACGCGACAGTAGGAAGTTCTAGGAGCTCTATACTACAATT
>Ga0307507_10004499_pt1 | contig 24613 bp, 22 predicted proteins | sample 7_EM_MG_FD_207223 | JGI IMG/M metagenome (GOLD analysis project Ga0307507, IMG submission 207223) | Populus trichocarpa ectomycorrhiza microbial communities from riparian zone in the Pacific Northwest, United States - 7_EM | ecosystem: Host-associated > Plants > Roots > Unclassified | place...
GGCCACTATTTTACCAAGAATTAATTTACTTGCCCTGCAGGTGGTTGAGTTCTAGTGTGCTGAAAAACATCATTTTTGGTGTAAAAGGGGCCACCAACGATGACTTTTGTCAGGGTACTGTACAAGCATTATAAGAAATTATCTAACAGAGCAGCTAAAAATGACGAATCACTTCACCAACCTTCGCTGGAGGTATTCTTACTGCCCCTCCTCAGAAGTATCCGCTTCATATGTGACGGCTGCTGGTTGCATAAACTGATTTAGCTCGGTCCACTCGAGACGAAAACATCACACAGACCATCACGTCCGGTAATAACATGACCAACAACCTAAGGACAACCAACGACTGGACCCAATCCATGCTATAACAATACCTTCCGAAACCCAGCCCAACCACAATCCCCAACCCCCTCCACCTCCCTCCCTCTCCTCTAGGTACCTTGCTCGTCTGCTCTCCGTCCTCAAACCGCTACTCATATCTCCCTTCTCCGACAATCCCTCGGTATCCCTGAGCTCGGGATAATCAACGCCGTGCCCATTCCCTTCACCTCTAAGTTTACCGTCACTGATATCTTCCTTATTCATGGTTTTGTTCTTGTCTCCCGCTGAATAGTGGGTCGTTGGCCTAATTTAACACTGGAAGGAACAGGGAGCTGAGTTGAATGTCGGAATCGCTCAGTTTCGTTTCTTCGGTAAGGGACTTCCCCTGGCCTATGGAAGAATTGCCGTTGGTGGTGGTGGTGGTGGTAGAAATGCTTCCTTCGGGGGGGGATATCCTCGTGGTGAGGGGGGCTATGAAAGTTTGGAGCGTGTTCGTTTCCCCCAGCTGATTTCTATTGTTAATAACATAAATCCAAAAGATTGCATTACAGAGCGTGGTGGGGAGTGAAATTATATGCTCGCCCCTGAGTGATACTCTGTGCATCCACGTCAACACCATACCATGGGGGCAAATACAGTTCTGTGGTACCGTACAGGTAAATGTATACGTTCGTGGTTTGTTTAGTCGATCCACTCGATGAGTAGTCTTTTGCATGCTTTAGAGCACAGGCTGCCGCCTTGCATGGGTTCTCACTCGCCCGCGCTGGTTTGGGGTTTGTTGAAAATAAGCTTTCGGATATGCACTCTCTACGTACTAGAGTACGACATAACTAGTCACTCTCAGTACCGGTGTCCTACTCTCCGAGTTTGACTTACCGTATTAGACTTGTCTCTTATGTCATCACTCATTCTACTAACTAGATACGCAACTCTCTTCTCAATTGTTTTCCATTGTCTTCTATCTTATTTCCTTTAACCCCTTTTCTGCTGCCAATATATGTTGCTATTCCACTGTATAAATAGTAGGCCTTCCTGGCCCTCTAAGAAAGAAAGAAGTCTTAAGCATCACGAGCGCGCACATCCTTCCGGTATATAACTTGACTTTTGGTCCATTTTTCAACAGGTTATGAGCCCCGGTTAGCCTTCTAACCCTATACACCCACTTCTCTTTCATCTTATCTACTTCCTTCCTCTCATTCTTGCCAAAACACTTTATGGCCAACAGTATGCACAATAGTGCAGCGCCCCCAGCAGCTGAGGGTGATATTTACAAATGTAAATATGGAGAAACCAGAAAGCTTACTGCAAAGAATTGGCACCAATGGAGTCGAGACATGGAATTCTTTCTCCAGGCAGAGGACTCCCTGGAAATCATTCTGGGTATGGAGGAACTACCAGAGAAGCACAGTGAGAGCTATGCTCACTATCGCAAGCGTCAAGGAAAAGCAGTGGCAATGATAAATGCTGCATGTCATTCGCCAGTAAAGGGCTTTATTAAAGGAAAGCGTAATCCAAAGGAGATGTGGGATGCCCTCACCGATAATCTTGATAGAGTCAACACTCGATCTGGAAGGTTGATGATCAAGCGCGAGTTCAATACTCTTCGTCCCAAACAGAGCATTACCGAATACGTCCACAAGCTGCTCGAATGCCGTACCGAGCTTCAAAACTCAGAACAAGAAATCTCCGATGAAGAATTTATTACCCATATCCTTACCACCCTTCCTTCTGCCTTTGATAGCATAGTAAGTATTATTACTCATGATAAATCAGCCGAGGGGAAAACCGTCGACTATGTTATCTCAACAGTACTTGAGGCCGACCGAGCAATGGAGTCACGAAAGGAAGAGGTTGGTGCTAGTACCAATACTAGTGGGATATTAACTACAAGTAATGCCCTTATTACTACTGCGAGGAGTGATCGGTCACTGAACTACCGTATACGCAACCGTCAATACCAGAACCCAAAGTTGCAGAGGAGGAACCAACATACCTCCTACTCTCAAAGTCGACCTGGTAGCCAAAACGTTACCTGCTTCTACTGTACGAAGCGCGGACATCGGATTGCTACCTGTAACCTGAAGAGGAACGCAGAAAAGCTTAGACAGAACTTCCGAAAAGAGCAACACAATTCCAGAAACGAGCCAAGTGCAGACAGCCATAATGCCTCAGTTGCTACTGTGGTTCAAGCTCTGATCTCATACACTGAATCCAATCTCAGCCGGTCAGCCTGGGTACTTGACTCTGGCGCCTCAGACCATTTTGCAAACCAGAAGTCCGCCTTTATCCCAGGAACCTTAAAGCAGCTTGCTGTACCAACTGAGATCCAGCTAGGAAACTCAGCCAGGGTTCCTACAAGCCTGAAAGGAAGAATTGCACTCACAGTCCAAGGGTTCTACCTTGTGATAAAAGCTTTATTTGCCCCTCAACTTCGTTTCTCCCTTCTCTCTATTAATAAGTTCGCCCAGCATTGCCATATCTCCTTTGACCATCTTGGATGTGTTATCACTAAGCATAGTAACAAGGGATTGGTGTCCTCTCTACATCTGCAAGAGCAAAATGGCCTCTATAGCTTTCACCTATCGAAGCCTATTCCCAGTAAGACAATCTCGAGTCTCAGACCAAGCTTCTATGTCAACGCAGCAACAACTCAGAGTGCTATTGGTTGCAAGAATGCAACTCAGAAGGCGGAGAAAGTGCTTGAGCTGTGGCATCTTCGTTTGGGACACCTAAATAAGGCAGATGTTCTGAAGATACTGGGTCTTCCGTCCTCTCTCATGCGGAACAACCTTGAATTAGGATTTTGTAAAGTCTGTATCGAGTCTAAACAGGAACAAAAGTTTATCCGGAAACCTGTTTCCCGAACAACACAGCCATTTGAGCTGATCCACTCCGATCTTTGTGGTCCAATAACCCCGTCTTCACACTCGGGCAAGCGCTACTTTATAGTCTATATTGATGACTACTCGCGCACTGCATTTACCTACTTTTTGAATACGAAGACAGCTACAGAGATAGTCTCTGTCTTCCAAGAGTTTCTGTCAAGAGTGGAAGCAATGCTTCCTACAGTTAAGTTCTCCCGTTTTCGCTGTGATAATGCTAGAGGTGAATATGATAACAGCTTGATGAGAGGGTTTCTAAGGGTTTCGGGAATCAGCTTTGAGCCTTCTCCTCCCTACAGTCAACACAAGAATGGGGTTAGTGAACGTATGATAGGTACACTAGCAACTAAAGCACGATCTATGCTTCTCGACTCCCAACTTGAATTGGAATTCTGGGCAGAGGCTGTCAGTACTGCCACCTATCTCCATGAACGCTCACCTTCCCAAACCTTGAATGGGATGACTCCTTTTGAGATGTTATGGCGGAAGAAACCTGTTCTTGAGCATCTTCGCCGTTTTGGTTGTGCTGCCTATCGGCTTATTCCTAAAGAGCAGAGAACAGGAAAGTTTAGTTCTAAATCTCGGCAGTGCATCATAATCGGTAATGTGCATAGCTCAACTACAATCTGGAAGCTTTGGGATAGAAGTCGTAAGTGACTTGTTCACTCCTCTGATGTCATTTTTCATGAGTCTACTGTTCTCGGTGCACAGGTCCCCAATGATTCTGGAACCGATAAGCGGTCAGAAATATTTTCTTCGTGCTTTCCGGATGATTCTATATCTGATACCTCTCACCACTTGAATAATAGTGATGGAGATGTGACCTATGAGTTAGTGCCAGTTCCAGCTGAAGAACATTTTGAGTGCACTTCGTCTAGTACAATTTCAAGTTCCCCGAAGGACAGTCTTGCAGTGGCCCCTGTACCGACAGAGCATAGGTCTCCCTCTCCTGCTACTACAAGGCGACAGAATCTGCGTAGATCACTTCGCAATCGTATCGCTCCGCCTATAGTACTAGCAACAGCTGCCCTCTCTACAGAAGGTGTTCGCGAACCGCTTAGCTACCGGGACGCTTTAGAACAGACTTATAGTGAGCACTGGAAATCAGCAATGAAGTCTGAGTTTTCCTCTCTAATAGAGAATGGAACATGGGAGTATGTTGATCGCACAACTGTCCCCGCGAATAAAGCCATTTTGGGTTGCCGATGGGTTTACAGATTAAAAGTGAATCCTGATCACAGTGTACGATATAAGGCACGACTCGTTATTAAAGGGTACCAGCAGGTAGAAGGTGTTGGTTTTGACTCTACTTTTGCGCCAGTAGCGAAGCTCATTAGCTTTCGTCTACTTACTGCAATTGCAGCTTACTATAACTGGCCAATGGAGCAGATGGATGTTGTTACTGCATTTCTTAATCCTGTAGTGACCGATGAGCTGTACATGGCTATTCCGGAAGGAGTTGAATAGTTAGACCCTGCTCTTGCTGAAGAGATTATCTTACACAATCGAGTTTGTAAGTTGAGAAAAACCTTATATGGCTTGAAGCAAGGACCACGATTGTGGTACCAAGATATTGATCAGTTCCTTCACTCACACGGTATGCTGCAGTCTGATTCAGACTCAAATCTGTATTACTCCCCTACTACTAGGCTACTTATTCTACTTTATGTAGATGATATACTGCTTACTGCTCCTAGTTCGAGAATTGTAGAAGAGATGAAAAATAAGTTAAAAAGTCATTACAGAATGTCAGATCTCGGACCTGCGAAGAGGTATCTCGGAATTGATATTGTCCGCCATGAAGACTACATTGCTCTTCACCAGCAGTCTTTTATTCAGGACTTGTTGAAGAAGAATAAAATGGAGCATTGTAAAGGAGTCTCAACTCCGCTTGATAAGAATACTTGTCTACATCGGCCCAGGCAATCTGATAGCTTTGGCAATCACTCTTCAAGTAACATCGCAAATCTTCCACTATCTACTGCTGACTACCAGTCTCTTGTCGGCTCCCTGCAATGGCTTATGATGGCCACTCGGCCGGACTTAGCCTATACAACTTCCACTCTAGGACAATTCAACTCACAGCCAACTACAGAGTCAATCCAAGCAGCCAAGCGGGTTCTGCGATACTTGCAGTTCACCAGTGACTTTGCACTTCACTTTCCTTCCAAGCAATCATATCTACAAAACCAAGATTCCAAACTGAGTCAGGCTAGCCAGTCAGCTGAACTCATTCCCGACCAGCCAATTGGGTACACTGATTCCGACTGGGCCGGGGACAAGGTTGACCGCAAGTCTACATATAACTATATGTTTACACTTTTTGCTACCGCAGTCTCCTGGAAGTCACAGAAGTCTTCCACTGTAGCCTTGTCCACCACTGAAGCTGAATACATTGGGGCCTGTGAAGCCTCTAAGGAAGCCATTTGGATTACAAGACTAGTCAATGACGTTTCACCAAACCAGGCTCGAAGGCAAACCGCACCCAATCCTTGTCTAATTTACGGTGACAACCAGGGAGCAATTGCTCTGGTAGAAAACCCACGCTCTCATCAGCGTACGAAGCATATCGATATACGATATCACTTTATCCGGCAAGCCTATCAGAAAAATCTCATTCACCTGCAGTACATACCTACTGCACAGATGACTGCGGATATTTTCACGAAGGCTCTTCCCCAAGAGCCGCACTACCGGCACATGCTGGGTATGGGATTGCGGAAGTGTTAGGCCTTTTACCTAATTGGTCCTGTACTTAACTTGTTAGTCCTGTATATGGAGCACTCTTTCCCCAAGTTTTTCCTCACAGAGGTTTTTATGGGTTTTTAATGAGGCTGCCATTTCTTGTCTTTTTTTCTTACTTTTATTACCCCAGTCTGGGCATATCGAAAGAGTGGGGGTGTTGAAAATAAGCTTTCGGATATGCACTCTCTACGTACTAGAGTACGACATAACTAGTCACTCTCAGTACCAGTGTCCTACTCTCCGAGTTTGACTTACCGTATTAGACTTGTCTCTTATGTCATCACTCATTCTACTAACTAGATACGCAACTCTCTTCTCAATTGTTTTCCATTGTCTTCTATCTTATTTCCTTTAACCCCTTTTCTGCTGCCAATATATGTTGCTATTCCGCTGTATAAATAGTAGGCCTTCCTGGCCCTCTAAGAAAGAAAGAAGTCTTAAGCATCACGAGCGCGCACATCCTTCCGGTATATAACTTGACTTTTGGTCCATTTTTCAACAGGGTTGGGAAGGCTTGGTTTTGCTATTCACAGGCTCGTGGATTTTGTTTTGGACGAGAACCGCTGTTTTCGGTCGCCTTGAGTGTCTGTGCAGAGCGAGATCGCTGGTGTAAAGATCTTGATATCATAGATTGCTTAGATACCGCACAGGGCAGTACAATACTAGTGCTATAAGAATCGCTCCAACCAAAGTCTAGAACACAGTAGATGAACGCTGTTTCCCTTGAGGGTTGATCTTGGCTTTAATAGGTTAAATATTAGACTAGATGCAGGGAAGTCCTAGGTTTGGCGATATTTTTCGAAAGTGAATTGCAAATACCGCCACATTCCAGTAAAAAATGTAAAGTAATCGTGACTCAATGCTACTTATTATACAGGAACCTCCAGCTAATGAAGGGGGAAAAAAATATATTATCCCTTCAAGCAATCCACCTAATACTCCGCAACCCAGACAGCAGCCATTCCCATTCCGGTTCCAATACACATGGAAGTCAGCCCAATCCTTCCGCCCGTTCTCTTCAGCTCGGTTATCAAAGTTGAGACCTGACGGGCACCAGTACATCCAAGCGGATGGCCGAAAGCGATGGCTCCTCCCTTGGGGTTGATTTTGGCTTTATCTAAACCCAACTCCTCCGCACACCACAAGCACTGAGAGGCAAACGCCTCGTTGATCTCGAAAATGTCGACGTCATCCTTTGTGAGACCAGTCTTGGCGAACACCTTGGGAATGGAAGCCCAAGGACCGACACCCATCAACAAAGGCTCAACCCCAGCGATTGCCGATGTAACGAATTTACCGATGATCTTCTGCCCAAGCTTCTCGGCGGTGCTGCGGCGCATGAGAAGAACGGCAGCAGCACCATCGGAGATCTGAGAAGCATTTCCAGCGTGGATAGAGCCGTCTTTAGCGAAAGCGGGGCGGATTTTGGATAAACTCTCTGCGGTCATTCCGGGGCGAATTCCGTCATCCTTGTCAACAACAATGCGCTTGGTCTCTCCGGTCTTGGGATCCTCAAAGTTGACCTCGAGTGGGTAAATCTCTTCAACGAAGAGACCAGCTTTTTGAGCCTTCTCAGCCTTCTGGAATGATTCGGCAGCGAAAGCGTCCTGCCTTGTTCGAGAAATGTTCCTGTCTTTAGCCATCTTCTCTGAAAGTACGCCCATGGGAACCTTGCAGTTCTTGGCTTGAATATGGTTGTCGAGGAGCTCCGAGAATTCGGTAACAGCGCCAGGGCTATCGAAATGTCAACAACAATTACGAGAATTCGGGTTAGAGTAACATACCCATACTGAGTACTCATGCTCTCAACACCAGCTGCGACACCAACATCGATTTGCCCACCACGGATCGCATTGGCAATGTTGGCGCACGCAGTCAGACCGCTGGAACATTGCCTGTTCAGCGAATACACGGCGGTTTCAACGGGGAATCCAGCGACCAAGCTAGCGGCCCTGCACTCGGTAGCACCACCACCGGGGGCGAGCACGGTTCCCACGGCAACGTCTTCAACAACAGCAGGGTTGATTCCAGAGCGCTCGATGAGCCCCTTGAGGACACCAACTAACAGGTCTTGTGCCGGGGTATCTTTGAAACCACCACGTCCACCCTTTGTCAAAGCTGTTCGTAGAGCGCATGTCACAACGACCTAAATTTTTGTTAAACCCATTTTTCAGAAGAAGGAAACCAGGAGCTAGCGTGGCGTACATCATCGGCATGCTTCTCGAGGAGACTGTCGCGGGCTGACCTGCTGCTTGGAGCAAGTTGTTTTGTAATTTGGTTGAGACGAGCGGAGGCTGGAACCGAGTTAGTTTGTGAGTCCGTTGATAAAGAGTAAGAGCAGAGAGCCAACAACTAACCAGACATTACGATAGTTAACGATTTCAAAACAAACACAAAACTGGTATATGTAGGGTTGGGAAGAGGGGCAGGCAATGCGAGGGAGCGAGGGGAAGAAACAAGTGGAGAAGCGGCGAGGCGATAGAAATAGTCTCAGTGGGGGAGAAGGCGGTTGGGCTCTGGGGAAGCTCTATGGCATGTGACGCCAAAAACTTATGTTGCACAATTACCAAGACAAGTCCAGATCTTTGAAAACAGCATGTGAAAGCGGGTGATTCGAGTGACCCTATGGGTATTTTATGGTACGGGCTTACTCCGGTTGGTTGTCTGCCAACCGAGGTCACATCCTGCTTATTATCCGGAGCGAAGACCCCTCCATCACCCTTCCTCGGACCGGAGTAGATTTTCGCGAATATCCATATCGGTAACTTTATGTGCCGGTTTTTTGCACCTGCTGTAACTTAGGCTCCTAGACTCCTTCTAGTCTCAACCGGTGATCTATGAAGTTCATTGAAGCCCTATTTGTGAATTTCATGGCGTTCAAAGAGTATGAAACCGCAAAAATTCCTTGTTTCATTTTCTTCAAATATCCGTCATGCCTCGGTATCACTAGCGGTCACTCGATGATCAAAACTGATTCCCGAATTTGAAATCTGGTAAGGCTTCTAGTTTTTTTTCTGAGAATAAAAAGCCCCGACCAGGGCCCGTATGCGGGAAGAAAGGGCGCATAGGATATATGATCGGCATCCAGCAGTGCTATCAAAATAAGTGGCTTGCATACTCCAAATCTAAAGATTCTCTAGAGCTACCATTGCGAGCCTACCCTACTACACAAAAGGGCCTGATAACCTTTCTCCGAGATCCGAACTACAAGGCTTTAGTTTATGGTAGGCTGAGCCTATCGTCAGCCGGGTTGTGTGGTTTTACACGAAGTATCTGGACCTGGATGAGCCGGGGGCTTTGGGTAATACTACATGCACAAACTCTGCATGCATACTTATTGGGAAATTGCCATGATACAAGTATCCTCCTAGGTGCACCAGACATAAAGACGCTTGGAGCGAGGATCTTTCCCTTTGGATAATTAACCAGCTATCGGAGCGGGGGGGGCTGTCTAGGATCTTCCTAGGCCGTGCAGATCCGTGCGGTGCACTAGCACTCTACAGATGCCTGCGGTGACTGACGAGTTGCAAGTTCCTCCAGAATGGTATTTGTTATTCTGCAAGTATTAGTGTGGCACCGTTGTTAGTTCTAGCTAGCGATGAAACATCTGGTCTTTAATCTAGGTTTGCTTCGGTCCTGGGCCCCCACGGAGCCCGTCTCCAGGACATGTGGGCTCACAAAATTTGGACTCAAAAACTTAACCTCCAGTGGTTACTCTCCGGGGAACTAAGCGATACCTTTGGGAACTCGATACCCCATAAATTACTTATGGGAAATCACTCTCAATATAAAAACTGGTTGAAATAAGATTTTACTAAATAAGAGAAACCTAGTATTAGGACGAAATATTACTCAAGCTACTAATGACCGGTATACCGCAAAATGAGTATCACATTCTCACCCACAATCACTCATCCTCACCACCAATTCCCACCACACCGTAACCCAAAACTCTATCCAGAACCAAATCAACTCCCCACTCCAGTTCATACCCCGCCGCACCCCTCGGGAACCACTGCCACCAGTCATCCCACGCCCCAGGTTCCATTGCCTTTACGAACTCCCAATACTCTGGATACCACCCTCCAAACTCCCAGTCAATCACCGCGGCAACTTCCAAGCTCTCTGGATCGATCATAATATTCCCTGGATGAAAGTCACCATGGGACAGAACTATTCTATGAGACGCTGATAATAGAGCGCTTAACCGTGAGGATTCGGCCCTCGAGATAGTGTTCGGAGGATTGGATAAGAGGAAGTCGTTGAATTCCTTTTCGGAACAGATGTTGTGGCCGACGCGAGTCTGCTGGCGCCAGTCCTTCACCATTCGGTTCCAGCCTAGCGGGCTGCCGGGCACATACTCTATCTCCCTTAGGGAAGATAGGATGCCTGAGAGCTTTTCGGAGACGCGGATCCTCTGTTCGCAATTAAGGGCAGGCCAGATATCGTGAAGGGTTTCACCCGCAATATGTCTCATAAAGACATATACCTTCGATCCGATACGCAGTACGCCATAGGTTTCAGGAATAGGGATGTTGCAATTTTGTACCCTAATGTAGTCGATTAGATCCAAATGGTCTAAGTTCTCCTCAGAGATGTGGATTTTGATGGTCAATATTGGGGAAATGTTCACAACGCAGATGGAGCGAGAGGGGATGAATCTTGTGCAAAGGATGTTTCCCGCGAGAAGGAGAGTAGCAAGGCTTCTCGTTATGATGTTTGATATTTGTGGAGATGAAAGGTGTGGGAGGAGGTTTTTGGAGACGTTTATTATGGATAAAACTTCCGGAGATAGTTGCTTTAGTATGGTGATGGGCTCCTCGAAAGGTGGCAAGAATGATTCTTTCTGTTCAGGAGACCAGCCGGATTCATTATCAACCTCAGAGATTGATGGAGAATCCTGGGAGAAGACTGAGTCAGCCTTGAATTCTTGGCCCATGCCGACTGCTCAAAGAAGAATGTTAGTAATGAAGGGACGGAACAGGGTCCGGAAGGGGAACACAAATGTTAAGCAGGCCCCGCTTGCTGGTAATTAACAATTGGAAAAGGTAGGCAATCGACGCCTTCGCACGTGCTCACCAAGGGGGTTTGCTGGGTTCGTGCAGGCGCGGGAAAGCAGAAATAATGGGAGAGAAACAAAGAAAACAGAACGATTATCGCCGCAGCTATGTCCTTGGAAAATGCTCGCGGTTGCCCTTCTTATCGATGTGGATGTCTTTACTGAGGAAGGGAGGGAGGTGTAGAAGGAGGCACTTTTATACCTCTCTAGACAACCACGAGCACCTCCGACAACAGTCGCCTCATGAACCCTATCGGAAACCAATTACAATTAGAATGAACGTATGAGGGTGTGTACGAAAAGCGACAAACACATTCCCACCCCCATAGTAACGACCTTTCAAACCCAATCCTATGATGCCCCAACCATCAAAGTAATAATACTATGCCCAAGAACCCTGCCAGTTGTTGCAGGGCGTCTAAATCCGCATACCGATATGTATCTGCGACTCTAGAGTCTAGACATCTCCCGAGTGCAATCATGCTGCCATTTTCAAGAACATTTCGATAATATTTCGATAATATTTCGATAAGCCTCTAGAACCCTGCCATTGAAATCAGCCAGACTTTTCTTATGTTCAACGTTGAGAGATGTCAACTTGCTCCCCAGCTCCGCTACATAAGGCCTCAGGCGTTGGTGAAGGGGTATACGTCGGAGGGCGAATGCGCGAATTGGTTCTGGATAGGGTTAGTTAGGTTGAGCTGGCTGCCCTAGCGGGGTAATGGAAGGGCGAACGATACCCAGAGGGCTATGCAAATAATACCCCACACAAACCTCCCGAAAAGTCTCAAAATGTGACGAAGACTTGAACCGGTGAGACTATGTGTGAAGTGATATAGTCTAAAACAAGGGTATTTTCATTTTTTATCTTATCATTATGACTTCAAAAACAATGCTCAAATAAGAGAGACCTTACTGCCGTACCGTAGTACAAGTGCACTCCCACAATGTGAAACCTGGAAAAAGGAGCCGGCGGCGACTTATCACAGGTCATTTTCAACAACACCCTATCGCTACCATAACCTTTGGTAATCCCCACAATATCGCACTTATTCCCGGTTTCGATATCCCTGCCGTGCCGCAAGTCCTTACCAGTATTCTGGGACTGCGAAACTAATAGCAGCTCACAGGTGATCTATTAGCCCTCAGCTAGCTCAATAAATGTCTCTATTGCATAGCGCAAATTCGAGAAAGGTTCCGAATTCCGTTGCCAGTTATTTGAAACAGCCGCTACGGCCGCCGTGACCTACATGAGTGGTAGGTGAGAGAGAAGCTGTACTAGTGGTTTTGTTACTTATGGCGATGTCGTGTTGTGGCGATGTTATAACAATGATTTATATTGTCCGTGGACAAATTAACCGCGCATCAACGAAGAGGGAAAAATTTCGGCCATGACAACAACACTCCACCGCCAACCCAGCTATCATTAGAACCAAGAAAAAATATCAAAAATGTAAGTACAGGGTGGAATACGTAGTGGAAATTAATATTCGAGCTAGAGAAAGTTCTTTAGGTGGTGTTGAAAGTGCGGGGCGATGAGGAGGGTTGCGTTGCCATCGATCGTTGGTCCGCGGTTAATTTTTTCCACGGACAATACTGTGCCCGAGTACCGGTGTCGATTGATAGTTGGCCAATTCTTGGCAGTTGAATATAGAAACCGAGGGTAGCCAGTAGAGGCTAGTGTGTTCGACGTCGCTGAGGAAAGACTTAAGAGATGCATTGAGTGGTCTCATATAATGGCGGTTTTCTATTCCATGGAGCGTGTCCCGATATCTGGTGTTACTTCTTTGAGGGATATAAACGGTGCGGAGGCCTATTCTCTTACACCAATGATGCCATGTCTCTAGAAGGCGTGTTCCGTTTATGAATGCAGTCCTATAGACCACCTATTCTTTATAGAAACCGAGTCCCTATTAAGTCCTTTGCCTAGGCCCAGCACTGTGGTTGAGTGCTCGTTGGTGCTCTACTGGTATAATATAAGTACGGTGCGGTACAAGCGCAGTACCGGTATGTACTCGAGTATAGTCCCATCCCGCTATACTGGACCTCGCTTAACTGGGTACATCGCTGAACTGTGGGAATTTCCAATTCTCATACAAACCCACTAGTTGGACCGGAAAGCAAGGGTATTCAGATTTGTATGGAATTTAAATGCACCCTAACTTACAACCTGTTCCCACACCATTTTAGTCTACTGAACTGTATATGTGCGGCAAACGTAAAAGAGCTATCCTTAAAAAGGAAAAAGAGGGAGAAAGGATGAGAGCGATGATTGGATGGTAAGCTGATTTAGTAGCATCGGGGAGTCCCTGGTTTCTTGCCTTTTCCACCATTGATGAACGCAGGGGTTACCACCTTGGAGTACTGCCTAAGCTGCTCCGCTGATACTGCAAGCCAATTCAAAAGTGCAGACTAAAAGACAGAAAATCGTGGCAATCTCAATTGGACCATTTGAAGTAAAAGTTATCAACATCAGCGGAGGCAATCTATTTTACCTTGAAAGTATCCCGAACTTTCTCCCCCCCACTTCCCCATATACCCCACTGCATCGGATGAAATCCTGGTCATCCAGGATGTGGGGTGCGGCTACACTATACACGAGAACACTACCATGACTTTGGACAAAGATACACCCAGAGCTACCGAAATGAGATTCTCGTACAGTACAACTGTCCAGCAGGGACAGATCACACGACAACCCTACAGGAAATAGGTGATCACGCTTTGAATATTACTGAAACCTTCTGGCTCCCCAACTGATCAGCCTCAACCTGCCTAATTCGGCTCGAAAAAGTCCTTTCCCTACAGGGATAATTTTTTGGGGGTTGTGGGGTACCGTCTTGTGCTGTGCCGGTCCACTAGTCTGCTAAAAAAAAACTGCTGCCTGTAGAGCGAAGAGAAGGGTTTGTGTGGTAGAGCACTTTGCTGTAATATTGCTTTAGTAAAAGGAAGGGAGTTAGCTGTGTCAGCCGAGGGCATAAAAGTACGGCAGTGAAAGTCTTGATTGTCTTGTTGCCATACGGATCAGAAATAGTCCCGGTTATACGGCAAGAACTCGAATTACCGAATCCCGCCCTAGGACGTTGGGGCTGCCTTTGCTAGTAAGGTCCGGTACTTTTTTGTTTGTCTTAAGCAGGAGCTGAGGCGGTTAGTCTTTGCAGTGCTTTCGCCCCTATATCTAAGAGAGGGAGTTTTGGACCTCTTAGCACGAGGCTCAATTATTCGAGCACTTATCGTACTTGGATGCATTAGTAGAAATCAGGAAATTGTTTCTGCTGACCCCGTGCAAATGTTTATAAAGATAATGGTTATACTACCCAGTCTCTATGGACACATCTGAGCGCCGAAAGTGCTCGGATAGAAGATGAGTGTTCGAGAACGTTGGGATTCCCCTTTGTTGGCTACGGTACGTGGGGGGAAATGCCGCAAACTCGGCCCTCAGTTGAGACAAGACGAAGGGAATGGGGGCAGTGCCTTATTAGGAGAGGCGGCTACATCGCCCTAGCGTATTTATCCCCTACCGGTATTCGAGCTTCTATGGTTCTTAGAACAGATGCCCACTCATCCGTCAAATAAACCGGAGGATCTCTTCAGTGCTTAGGGTGTCGCAGGTGGATGGTTCCAGGCACTCCAAATCAACACCTGCGTTAGTTCAATGTCGTTTGTTATCTCGCCGATCATTTCCCGATACAGAAGTAAGATGAGTCTTGGCTTCCTAATCGGGAAGATCAATGCCAAGATATTACTTGTTACAGTAAACCTCATGGCTCTTGATTCGTCCACCTCTTATGTCATCTTAAAGTCTCCCTAGCTGTTGCTCAAGCCGGTATTTTTAAAACACCTCCTATAAATCTCTATAGAGTGATAAATTGAACATATTTACGGAAGCTCGTGGGTGTGGAGGTTGTGGCTGTTGAACTACACGAGCATGAAGTAGGACATTCTGGGTTGGTTGAGGTGTTGATTTGCAGTGTTCGGGAATACAGCGCACGCACTGTCCCCGTGTCGGCGTACGCGTACAAATAAGGACCTGCAGTGATCCGAGTGAGATTCGATGAGTCTAGATACATTCCCTGAGATCGGTGCCGATCCACATTTGAAGGGTGGGACATCATTATAGATTTACACTATATCACCAGAGCTCGGCACTGCTCAACACGGCAATTCCCATACCCCGCGATTTTTCCGGTCTAGTAGAGAGAACAGAGAAAGGAAAAGACAAAAATTCTACCAATTGGGCCAGGGAAATAGACAAAAGGTGGCTCTCTTGTCTGGGGGAGTCCATTGACTGCAAGAAAGAGAATCTTTTCAAGGAGTACAACGCCCGGTCCAGCGAGGGTAAAGAGAACACTCTTTAACGGTGTGGCGGTTGCACATCCATGCAAGCAAGCGCTCGAGGCCGATACCATAACCGCCATGTGGTGAGGTACCATACCTGTAAACACTCGTTAACCCTATGGATAGAATTGGGTTATGTGGGGCCAACTGACTTTCTCTGATCGGTGAACCAGTAGTAGGGGTCTGGAGAAATCCCTTCCCTCGCATAAGCACTCATCAGTTCCTCCAGATTCTCCATTCTCATACTACCACCGACAATTTCACCGACACCAGGCATAAGGCAATCAACGCTCTCGGTAACTCTGGGGTCGGTAGGATCTTTCTTCATGTAGAAGGCCTTAATCTCCACGGGAAACTTGGTCAAGAAGATAGGCTTAGCGATTATGTCTGTCATTTTGCGCTCGGCAGCCTCTGCAATATCATCACCAAACTTGTGAGGCTCTTTTTCCTCGTTGAGGATTTCGTGTTTAACCAGCCAATCAATTGCCTCGGCGTATGTCATACGCATGAATGGGCGCTCAGGGGCTTTGAATTCCGGATTGAGCTTCGCTACTGTTCCTGTAATGCGAGGATCGACAAGGGTATAGTCGATTGTACGGCAGATGATTTCCTCAAGATGGTTGAGGAGATCATCAAAAGTTATGAAAGCTAGTTCTGCCTCGATATGAGTGTACTCGCTAAGGTGCCTACGGGTGAGGGAACGTTCGGCACGGAAAGACTCCTGTACACAAAAAACATCTCCGAGGGAGGGAAGACAAGTTTCAAGGTATAATTGGGATGATTGCGTGAGATAGGCCTAGGGCGCAGACCGCTTAGCTTCGGATCACGATCAACGGAAATTTTGAAATTTACCTTCTCGCCATAATAGTTGAACTCGAAAAGTGTGCTACCACCTTCAACCTGGGTTTGGACCATGCAAGGAGGTGTAACCTCTAGTAGCCCCAAATCCTCATAGCTCTTTCTAAACGCTCGCAGAACAGAGGCTCTAACTTTCAACACGGCGCTTGCTACGTCCCCACGAATGACCAGATGCCTGTTATCGTATTTCGTTTGGGGATCAGCGTCCGGGGCTACGATGTTAGAGATAGTATCATCCCCGCCGGGAGCTTTGCCGATAACTTGGAAGTAGTCTGCATGTAGCTCATGGCCATCTGGGGCGTGGTTTGCCCCGGGAACTGGTGAAATTACTCCGTAGATGGCAATAGTAGTCTCAACTGTTAGAGTAAGAGCATCGTAAGTCTTGGTAAGATCCCCAGACATAAGACACTGCAAATATCCGGTACCGTCACGGAGCGTGATGAAAACCAAATTCTTTTGATCTCTCAAGCGATGAACCCAACCACGAACGACAACCCGCACCCCGCGGTGCTTAACAGTATCCCTAAGTTTGATAGAAATAGCCTTAGGCTTAGAGACATCTTCAACAATAACAACCTTCTTCGCTTGTTCCAATTGAGCATCCTTAGCAGCCTTCGCTTCCTGTTCTTTCTTACTTATTTCTTCCCTCTTAGCTTCCTTCTTGAGGTTGGCCTGATGAAGGTTCGTAGCTTTCTTCAAAGCTGCCTTGGCAACCGGGGCATATGCATGTGGGGTCTCGTCTTCGGCCCCAGTCGATTTCTTGCGAATTTTAAACTTTGCACCAGGCTGAGATTTATATGTATGAGTCATGGCACCGATGAGGGTCTTGAAAGGCTGCTCCTCCGTTCCAGGAGTCTCCGGAGCGTCAACACCGATATCCTCATCGATGAATACTATAAAAGATTAGCTACTCACTTTCGGGAACAACAAAAAGACTGAGTTCCAATTTAAAATTATACAAAGAGGGGGTAACAAACATGTATTAACAGTCTCAGGGATTGTAAGGCTAGCGGCAGAGGAAGCTGGGATTTTCGCTTCCTCAGCCATGGCGTAAGGTTCTATTTTTTTTTGGAGTGAAAAGGCGTGTAGGTGAAGGTGCGATGATACGGCCACTGTTGTTTGAAAGTGAAGGGGTTGGTTGGTGGTGGGGCAGCAAACGCCCCTCCAGCCTCCCCACGTGGTTACCTGCTAGGCAACGAAAAGATAAGAGCAGATAGGATGAGATACAAGGCCTGGCAAGAAGTTATGGAACGGTTGCTCGCAGTCGACCAGCCAAATATATCCCTGTCTGTTCCTGTTAGTAGTTTCCGGCCTTTTGTACCTGTTACCCTTCCTTACTTTCCTGCTTGAGGTGCCCAACCTCGCATCCGCGCAAGCATGGGGACGGCTTCTATGGTTAGTCAGCCACCCCACAAACATCTCGCACAAATCTTTTCCTTCTTCCTGCCAACCTGCTATCATAGAATTCGGAGCCGGGTATCTGGCTTCATCTTCTCCGACCACAGAAACTATAGGAACCCCACGGCAATCATGCAGTTAGTAAGTTTCGCTAAAAATCTGTTTTTCGGCATTCCCCTCCCTGATTATAAATTTTGCTGATTGGATATCTTTTTTTTTTCGCCCCCGTAGACTTGGAAAACAATCGCACCCGTCCCAACCTCTCAGGAGTTCTTGGACATTGTGTTGTCCAGAACCCAGAGGAGGCTTCCAACACAGATACGTGCCGGTTTCAAAATCAGCCGTATTAGAGGTCTGTTATTTCGTCGGGCAGGATTTGACCTTGTAGTTGACTAGTTCCAGCCTTCTACCTGCGAAAGGTGAAATTCACTGAGCAGACTTTCTCTGAAAAACTCGGAGCGATTTTAGAATCGTTCCCAAGATTGGCGGACATTCATCCGTTTCGTATGTTTACCCGTTCCTTCATTACGCTACTTGGGCGATTGTAAGCCGATGGCTGACTTCATGTTACAGACAGCGCGCTCATGAACACCTTATATGACGCCGACCATTTTCGAATTGCCCTTGGTCAGCTCTCGACTGCAAAACATCTTATCGAACAGATTGCTCGCGACTATGTTCGGTTAATCAAATATGCCCAATCTTTGTTCCAATGCAAACAGCTCAAGCGCGCAGCGTTAGGACGTATGGCTACCATTACCAAGCGATTGAAGGGTTCTCTAGAGTATCTTGAGCAAGTTCGCCAACACCTTGGCCGCCTACCATCTATTGACCCAAACACTCGAACTCTCCTAATTTGCGGTTATCCAAACGTTGGGAAATCCTCATTTTTGAAGTCCGTCACGAGGGCGGACGTTGATGTTCAACCATATGCCTTCACAACCAAGTCACTTTATGTTGGCCACTTCGATTACAAGTACTTGAGATTTCAGGCCATCGATACCCCTGGTATTCTGGATCATCCCCTCGAAGAAATGAACACAATTGAAATGCAGTCAATTACCGCTATCGCGCACTTACGCTCTGTAGTTTTATATTTCGTCGATTTGAGTGAACAGTGCGGATACACTATCGAGGCCCAAGTCCAACTTTTCCACTCTATTAAGCCCCTCTTCGCGAACAAGATCGTTTTCCTTGTGGTCAACAAAATTGACGCCATGAGGCCTGAGGACCTTGACCCAACTAGACAAGAGCTACTAGGGACAATAACCAAGTCTGGAGAGGTAGAAATGTTAAAATTAAGTTGCCATACGGAGGAGGGTGTTATGGATGTTAGGAATCAGGCCTGCGAGAGGCTACTGGCCTCGAGGGTAGAACAAAAGCTAAAGAACGTCATGAGTAGTGCTGCAGGAAAAGAGGTAACGGATATCCTCAATAGAATTCATGTTTCCAGACCAATCGGAGAGGGTCTACAGCCATTCATCCCTGATGCCGTCCTTAACAAGAAGAAGTATGACAAAGAAGACCCTCAGAGGCGCAAGTTGGAGAGGGATATTGAGGCTGAAGAGGGAGGTGCTGGTGTCTACAACGTCAATCTTAAGAGTGAGAAATTCCTTTTGCTCATCCTGCATGAAAACCGTAACTAAGGATGACAGAGAACTATTTGCTGGAAAATCCTGATTGGAAAATGGACAAGATTCCCGAGATTTATGATGGCAAGAATGTTTACGATTTCATCGATCCTGATATCGAACAAAAGCTTGCAGAACTTGAGGCCGAGGAGGAGCAGCTCCAAGAGAGTGGATTTTATGACGAGCCTGAGGATATTGAGGACGAAGAGGAGGCAGAGATCCGCACGAAGGCCGACTATATTCGTGAGCAGCAAGCACTTATCCGTAACGCCGCTCGCTCTAGAAAGAGTACCAAGAACCGTGCCGTGATCCCCAGGAGTGCTGGCCAGGGGAAGAAACTCAGTGACATGGAGGCACACCTTGACAAACTTGGTCTGGACTCTTCCAATATTGCTGCAAGGGCAAGATCGATATCCAGAGGGAGAGCGGCAGCACGTGCTGCAAAAGATACAGACGCTATGGACCTTGATGAGGGCTCCGGCGCCAAGAACAAGATGACACCTATTGAGCGTGCGAAGAGCCGGGCAAGAAGCATCAACAGACGTGAAGATGGTATTGCCGATGAGCCTAACAGAACCAAGGCTGAGAAACTAGCCAAGTTGCAGCAGAAGAGGATGAACAGAATGGCTAGGCAGGGAGAGAGTGACAGACACGTTAGCGCTAGCTTGCCTAAACATCTAGTATGTTTTATAATTCTTACTTCATCTCTACCTATTTCGCAGTTCACTGACTATCAAAATAGTTCTCGGGAAAGCGTGGTATGGGAAAGACACACAGGCGTTAGACTCCGTCCTATGGCGTAGCGAGGTTTGGAAATGATTTGTTCATATAAAAGTTTGGATTGGGGTTCTTTTTTCTTTGTATACCGGTCTCATGATGTAGTTTTCATGCTGTATAAAACAAGTTCTCGTTAAAAACTGTTAAGGCGGGACAGTGTAGTACTGTGTAGTGTAGCCTAGAACGTAACTTGGGTCTTATCTTGTCCACTGACTATTGTCCCCGAAGCGCCAGGCCGAAGAAGTTTCGTTCACCAGGTTCTCTTACGAACTCTCATAGGTTCCAGTCGCCAGCAGTTGGTAGAGACAGGAAGGTCTCAAAATGAGTGATAGACTGTGATGATAAGGGAGGCGTATGACTAACAAATCTTTCAGACACTAACTTTTTCGTTAGACAAGCAACAAATATTCACCCCGCCGCACCTCCCACATCCACCGAAGGAAGGCCCACCCCTGATACTTTTCCCCAACTAACTACCTTCTATTAGCGATGTCGTTACAAATTCCATCCGCCCCTGGTAGTGGGCTCTTTAAACAAGGCTATCAATCGTTTGTTTCTTCCCTATTCTCAAACTTTTTTTTTTCCCTAGGGAATTACTTACGGCGTTCATTCGTGGGACAGGTACGCGAGCGAAGACGGAGCGGTTATCAGGAACATAGATGCTTGCCAGGCTATCGCTTCGACTGTACAAACTTCTCTTGGACCCTATGGCCGGAATAAGATTGTCATCAACCATCTGCAGAAAATGATCCTTACGTCTGATGCCGCGACGATCCTACGGGAGTTGGAGGTTGTGCACCCTGCTGCCAAACTAGTTGTTATGGCCAGTCAGCAGCAAGAGGCAGAGGTATAGAGCTTGGTTTATATCTTTTTTGTGGGGTTTGGAACTGATTGGGTCGGTAGATGGGTGATGCTACGAATTTAGTCATTGTTCTTGCTGGGGAGTTGATGAAGATGGCGGAAGGATTAATCAGAATTGGATTGCATCCGTCGGAGATAGTTAATGGATATGAGAAGGCCCAAGACTTTGCCTTGAAGACTTTAGAAGGTTAGCTTTCTACGGGCTTGTGAGCGTTCGCGTAACTTACTGACATTACCCTCTCGTTAGAACTTGTGATTGATAAGATTGCGGATATCAAATCGGAGGCCGAGCTCACCAAGGCTATCAGGACCGTTATCGCGTCAAAACAATACGGAAACGAAGACCTGCTCGCCCCCCTGGTTGCTCAAGCTGTTCTTGCCGTTCTACCTAAAAATCCGATCAATTTCAATGTCGATAACATCCGGGTAGTTAAGATTATGGGCTCATCACTTCCTGAGAGTCGTGTCGTGAAGGGGATGGTTTTTCCTCGGGAGCCAGAGGGTACAATCAAGAAAGCTCTGAAAGCTAAGGTTGCTATATTCTCCTGCCCTATCGATATTTCCCAGACGGAGACCAAGGGGACCGTACTACTCCACAATGCAAAAGAAATGTTGGATTTCACCAAAGGGGAAGAATCACAGTTGGAGACTATCATTAAGGAAATCCACGATTCAGGAGTCAGGGTGGTAGTCGCCGGATCGGCAGTCGGGGAATTGGCTATGCATTATCTCAGCCGCTACAGTATCTTGGTCATCAAGATTCTCAGCAAGTTTGAGCTTAGACGGCTGTGTCGGGTTGTAGGCGCCACCCCGTTGGCTCGATTAGGTGCTCCCATGCCAGATGAGATGGGAACGGTTGATGTTGTAGAGACTGAAGAGATTGGTGGCGATCGAGTAACAGTTTTCCGCCAAGGTGCGGAAGTCTACATGTCCAACTGTGTACAATTACTAACGTGGGAATAGAAAATGAGACAACTAGGACTGCGACAATTGTTATCCGAGGTGCTACTCAGAATCACTTGGATGATGTTGAGAGAGCTGTGGATGATGGTGTCAATGCTGTGAAGGCCATCTCCCGAGACCCTCGTCTTGTCCCTGGTGCAGGGGCTACAGAGATGCAGTTGATTGAGAGGATAGTTGCTTATGGGGAAAAGACACCCGGTCTCCTCCAGCATGCTATTCGGAAGTATGGTGAGGCATTTGAGGTTATTCCTCGTACGCTAGCCGAGAGCGCCGGCCTTGATGCTACTGAGGTCTTGAGTAAACTCTACGCTGCTCACCACAAGAGGGATTCTTGGACTGCTGGCGTGGACCTTGAGGTAGGTTTCGTAAATATGTCGATGCAATAACTTATTTACTAACTGTGCATCAAAGGACGAGAAGGGCACTGGGATTCTTGATGCTAAAGAACGTGGTATCCTTGATCTCTTCGTGGCCAAGGGCTCAGCCATCAAATTGGCAACTGAGGCTGCCCGAACAGTCCTCGCGGTGGACCAGATCATTGTTGCCAGACAGGCCGGCGGGCCAAAGCCCCCTGGGCCAAACCCTAACTGGGATGAAGACTAACTAGCGGGGTTGGGTAGCTAGAAGTGTAACAAAAACCGGTAACAAAAATCCTTAGAATATCACATTTCTATAGCACGGTTCATGTTAGAGGCGGCAGTGAGATCGAGATTTCTGTACTCTGGGGTTGCATTTAGAATATCATCCGATCATACTCCTCTTTCTCCCTCTCATCCTGACATCTTGCAATCTCCGCAAGACAACCTTTGCCCCTTTGTAGCTCCGTTCGTAAGACTTGAGGACGTCCTGGAACAACTTCTCCGCCTTCGGATGCGTACTGGTGAATGCCCGTTCGAGAACACACAAGTCGACAGCCTTATCCTCGTCCTGCGTAGACACAGCTCCGAGCCCAAAATCAATCAACACAACTTCCCTCTCCCCAAATCCCACAGCCTCTTCCCCCTCACCATTCCGAACCATAATATTACTGGTCGTCAAATCCCCATGCACAATATCGGCCGCATGCAGCGCCCCCACCGCCGCGCCAACCTTAACAATCATCCGGTCGACCACCGCTTCTCCACCTTCCTGGGCAAGGGCCTCGTCTAGCACTTCCCGGACAGAACTCCCAGAAATCCACTCCATGAATATCTCTCCGCGACTCTCATCGACAAAATACACGGCGGGAACCGGGATCCCGAGGGAGCGAGCACGGATCAAGAGGCGGGATTCGGAGAGGCAGCGATGTTTTGTGAGGCGCGCATCGAGGGTTGGGTGTCTGTATCGCTTCGATGGACGGTGTTTTAGCAGGGCAGGGATGTGTGGAAGGAGGTATGTTGTGTTGTAGACCAGTGCTTCAGCACCCTGTTTGATGAGGAGTTTGGGAGTTGGGGGATCGATTTCTGTTGAACTCATTTCGGCGTTGATGAGAGCTTGCTGGTTGCTAATTGTGGTTGTTTCCCTCTCGCCTGGTTGCGATCTGCAGGCAAGTTGAAATTGTGTTGTCGTCACGTGATACCCCACCTTGAGCCGCGTGTTGTGAGTGAGTGTGTGTGTGTGTGTGTGTGTGGGATGTTTGCGTTGAGTCAGAAGGGTGATGGCTCAGGCGCGAGAAGTGCCGGAATCCTCATACCGGTAGACTCAGAGGGCAAAGTCCCGACCAGTATTACAAATGCTGAGGGGTAGGTCTAGTCATACCATATCTATAAAAACCCGCTGGAAAGCATACACCCTTAGTACCAGCCCGTTCTTGGGACCAGCGTTGCTTCCGTCACTCACGATATTTCACTGCCCAAGAAGGAACGAACCACGACAAATAAACTAATCAACCAACAAACAAAGAAACATTTCGAAGAGCAATGTCTTCTCCATCCTTCACGCCCGTTGAGCTGTTTGGCGGTGCGATTAGAGCCGCTGTACCGCAAGGCTTCAGAGATGCAGCGTACCCCCCCCTCCCCTCCCCAAACCTTCTCTAAATGCTGTTAAGGCCATTAAATTTTCTAATATGAGTGGATGAATAAAAATAGCGATTTTCGTCAAATCCCAGATACTCAGGAAGTCTACGTCTCTATGGAAGAAGGAATGGACATCAGTATGGTAATCGACCTGAACCAACGAGTGCAAGCCCCCAGCGATCTGGAGGCCCTAGACATACACTTCCAGGACGTCGCCGACGACCAAGGCCGTTCCTTCGCTATAGTGTCCAAAGAAGCCATAACTCTTCCGAAAATGTACCCCCCCTCCCATACCCCCTCCCCAATTCAAACCTTCGTCCGATAGAGAGGAATTGAGAAAAATCATTTTGTATGCACACTAGGGCGGAAAAATCAACCTACATGATAACCGGAACAACCTCTTCCCGGCCCAGCGAGAACCCGGAATACTTTATCGGGATATTAATGACGCTGATACGACTACCGCAGCAAACGACTGACATAATAATCACCGTCAACGTCCCGTTTAACACCTCTGAGTTGGTCCAAGCGGAGAAGTACCTTGCATCCCCGCGGGTAGGGACTACAGGTGGAGGTGGGGAGAAGAGTCAGATGTTGAGGCTGGGTATGGCGGTTTTGGAGGGCGTGTTACGCGAGTTTGAGGTTTTGGATTGGGGACTTTTCTTGGAGGATGTCCCGGCGGAAGGGGAGGGGGAACAGGGAGACGTGGAGATGGAGGGAGTGAGAGCTGCTTAGAGATATAGAAGCTGGTTGGCGCGGGGGGGGGGGGGGGGTAGGATTAGATAG
>Ga0307507_10004500_pt1 | contig 24595 bp, 24 predicted proteins | sample 7_EM_MG_FD_207223 | JGI IMG/M metagenome (GOLD analysis project Ga0307507, IMG submission 207223) | Populus trichocarpa ectomycorrhiza microbial communities from riparian zone in the Pacific Northwest, United States - 7_EM | ecosystem: Host-associated > Plants > Roots > Unclassified | place...
GGTTAGCCATGTCTCAGGCGGATGTACCACGTCGATGAGTGAAGGGTAACAGTTCCGTGGAAACGAGGAACTGATACCGTGGTTGATTGCTCTACCCGACTGATAGCAGGACGATATAGGGCTGCTAAAGGTACTTGTAGTGCTCTATGGTTCTACTATCTATTCAGGAGTGAGGTAAGTAATAGCCTTGAGTCCAAGTTCGGCCGAAGCATGAAGGGTCCGAAATCTTAGGAGCGTGAATCATTCTAGCTTCATTAATCTCAATAAACTCTATCTTCTCGTAGTAAGATGGGCTAGATCGTAGCCCCCCCTCTACAAACTCAAGAAAGAAGTGAGGGATTTTATCCTCCTATCCCTTCCCCTTTCTCCAAAAACTCAAGGAGTTGAAGAGATGGCGACCGAAAAGGTAAATAGTCGCGTGTCATAGGGCTGGAGGCTTCCGCCTGAGGCGCCATCTTGCGTGAAAAATACAAATTGGGATAATTATAAGGCGGCTTGAGAATGTTTTAAGCCAGGACCATATTCCTCCTTGATGGAGTCGTTGGGGCGATAGTGGGCGTTGATACTCGTAGTGGTCAAGGAATATCTCGGGACAGGGGTTGTGAGTTTGCATAGAGGTCAGATAAGCAGAGATTTTTTGCCATACAGGTATATTTTGTGAGCCCCTATTTTTGGGCACTCCGTGCCTACTACGAGTGTAAAATTATACCATAACTATTTTCGTACAACAATTTCAAAAACTCAATAAAATCTTCTAGCTCTTTTCATTTTAATGACTGGGATACTAATGGGGATTTTCCGTGTTGGTTGTACTCGAGCGCCGTTAATGTTCGGGTCCTGTGTTTATTGACTTGTCTCAATTGGCGGGCAGTCCTCCAACCTGTGTTCGGAAGCGGCTAGTCTTACTTGGGCTTTCTCGAAAGTTAGCTTGGCCGGATTGCAAGCTGCATCTAGGCTTCTGGGACTCATCTGATCGCGCCCAGTGGGACTACAGATATCTGAGGGACTCCGAGTGATAGGTTGTGATTTTTCAGGCTTTTCCGGACCTATGTTTATATCATATTATTGACATAAATTGCAAGGAATCACAGAGTACGAATTAACAGCTTCTGCACCTACATGATCATACCGGCGTGATAGTTATTTTCTCCACTGCTCCTTATGACTGTGGGGGTTAAAGGACCTTTGGGTTCAGACTTTAGTGGGGGTCAGGAGTGTACTGGTACAAGTATACTCATGTTCTCGCTTAAAAAGTTGTGCCTAATACAGTAACCGAGTCCAAAAAATAAATAGTCTACGATGTAGAATCATTAGGAGGAAGAGTGCCCGGAGGGCCACGCGGCAGTACCACCGTGGTTTATTGTCCCGGTCGGGCCGAACCGGGATATAGTAAGCTAACCCTGGTAATCCCAAAAGAGCAAATAAACACTGCCGCTGCCACTATCGTACCACCTCGCACCCTCTATCCAAACACGAATCCCGAAATGCACAGCCACCGATCTCACAGGCGCTCATCGGATCCAGTCCAATCCCGGATTAATGCCTCTTCAGGTCTCACGAACAACAGAAAAAACCACTACAGATAACATGACAAATTAATTATCTATCTCCCACAAAAGCGCATCAGACACCAACAATTTCGCTAAATACTTGCTACCTCAGAGCACCCTCAAATGCTTAGTATTGTCTGCTTCTCGCAAAGACAAATTGAATTCATGAAATACCAGGAATCTGACTTCCTAAAACAGCTCCCGATGCTGCGCTCAACATCGGCGTCTCTGTCACTGTGCACCTCTAACCGGGAAAATTCCCCCCATTCGTCCACGCGGGAGGAGTTTCGTTCCAAATGCTGGGCGATCGGTTTGGATGATCAACTACCTGAATGTTGGCCTTCTTCCCCCGCATAGCGCGCTGGGCAGTGTCGGCTAGCACGTGGGGTCACCGTTTGGTTATACCGAGTTTGGGGACTCTGCATTTCGTACAAAGGACCTGTTCCGATGGCACCGTATATCACATCTATAGATTAGTATGCCAGCCCTGCTGGTTCCCACCCCCAAAAGACTCCTGGTTGCTTAAGCCGTTTGAAGCAGATCTATGCTCCTACTCCTTTAAACTCGAAGCTTTCTCAGCAAATGCGAATGCTGAGCCAGTGGAAGATGCGCTGGGTTGATATGATTCCATCTGATTTAACGTTCTCTAAAGCACGGTAACTAGTGCAGCTTGGGTGTTTTTGTTCTGGGTCGGGCATGGAGGTGATTTTGGCCATGTGCGAAGTAAATGCAGTAGTAAGGAGAATCGGAGAGAAGGGTAATGGCCAAATTTTAGGATTCTCTACAAAGATATATACTGCACTTCAGTGGGGTAAATTTCCTAGGCCGCAAAGCGTCAGATATTTTACCAGAATTCATAAGGCAAGCCTATTCTTAGCATAACTATTTTCCCACGAAGACAGTAGGATATGATTCGAGTATATACCGAGTATCGACACTGTGATAAATTGCAATAAAAATAAGAAGTTAAAGAAGCTGCTTTGAGGTCAGGTTGTAGGTATGGCATTAGTTCTAGCTGAAGCTTCCAAACAAAGAAGTTAGTGTAAATACTGGGGGACTCCTCCCCCATGGCTATTCCACTGCGTCGTCGCACCCCATTACCCCGGATGGTCAATTGAGTCCATCTTCCTTCCCGTGCTCTAGCAACAACCTTCCCGGTTATGATAGTTATGCACAAGGCGAGTGGCTTGCACTGCGCACTGCGGTTCCTGGAGAATAAGTTATGTCCTCCATGTTATTTGAGCTCTGTTTGCCCAAAGCTGGGAAGAGAGGATAAGTTAACAGCGCGTTTCCTGCCAGACGGTCAAGACAAAGTGCTCCCAGATAAATAATTCTCAAAGAACCCAAAAGATAGAGCTGCAGGAAGGGCCTCCCGCCCTCTTTGGTTCCACATGTACAGTACCTCCCCCCTTTCAGGGCCTTTTCAGCACTTGCGGACAATTAGATGGTGGAAGATCGGCACCGAAATTTCTATACCGACCTTTAATCCACCTTAGATAAGTAACAACCCCCAACAAGTTTCTTCAACCCCCATCCTCGAAGAGACCAGGGGTATTCCCCCTCCACCCCCGGTCTACCAACAAACCCTCCGTTTGTTCCTATATCTCCCGAAGGCTAAGGAGGCTAAGCATCACAATGCAAAATCCCTTCAAAAGTTAAAACCTACGGAATATCACGAACCGTCCTAGCCGCGGGAGTCGGCACGTCTTCCCGTACCCTACAGCGAGCATGAAAACAGATAAGGATATCACCCCAACCCATCAAGACACGGTAGACTAGACTTAACAGCAGAGCCTAGGCCCGAGCGCCTTATAAAAGATCTCAAGGTGGGGGATAGCTAGGCGCCCTCCGGGCTTTTACGGAGTCTGGGGGGATGTTCCGAAGAAAGGAAGGAAGCGGGATCATAGACCGTCACTCGTAGTTTCGGGACAGCCCGTATTGTTTTTTCAAGGAGACAGACCAAAACACAACCAATATTGGAGAGCTCTCCTTCTTCTCCTTTGATCTGGTAAAATTCAGCGGGTTTTATCGAAACAAACTACAAAAGAAAGACAGGAGAAAATAGATTACCCCTAGGTCTCCTATAATATAACTTTCCAAGCTTTTCTGTCTGGCTAAGATAGAGTGGTGATCAATGCTTTCCTAGCAGCCCAGTAGTATCCAGCAGAACAAGGGTATTCGTATGGTGCCGGGCGCTCGAAATTAGCACCTAAGTTAGGTGTAATTCATTTTTCTCAAATCCGCATGTATGTAATATGATACATAGAAAGTGATGACTTTTGGCTAACATAACTCCGAAAACGACAGTCCGTGGGTAATTCGGAATTTTTCTACCCCCGCGAATATTAGTGTTATTAAAGATTAGAAAATATGGGACTAAAGATAGGCGCCTTCTGAGCACTCCTATCAGGCCATGTAGTTATGGTTGGAGATTTCCGAAAATTATCATTGTGTTGGTTTTCGGTTGATATCAAGTGCCGGCAGGTGACAGCCATGCAAGAGATACATCGCGCCCGGGTTCGATTACTTCAGGCCTCCCACTTTCTGTATGAGGCGAGCAAAACCAGGAAAGCTCGTATCCTACTGTGTATCCCAGGCATTTATGTAATTCCCGAAATAATGGTCGCTCGGAAACCCCGGCATTTGGTGACTTCCGTTTGTGCCAACTGGCTAAACAAGTGCGTATTAGGTTTGAAAAAGTATGATAGCTCGAAACTGCCTGCTACCACTGCATATGCGATGAGGAGCCTCACCACGCAGGCTCAGACTGGGATGTGTACTGCGGTTCTGAGGGGTTCACGGCAGTACGTAGCGAGACCCCTTGGTTCACTATGGTGTCCGGAGCCTCTGTGTGGAAGTGCGTAACCCCCCCCCCCCCCCACGGTGAACAAATATTCGCGCACACGCAAGCCACTCTGTGGCCAAAGGGGTTACACACTTCCCCCATGGCTTCTGGTACCATAACCTCGCTGCTGGTTTGGCAAGAGCCCATCATAGGCGAGGCTAATGCCGCGAAGAGAAAGGTGGGGTTATCAGTTGGAGTTTCAAAGTGCGAGATGCTGTTATCATAGCTTGAAAATTTTTCCACACTAGTGTTGTAGATTCCTTCATTACCACGACATCCTTAGCACATATCCGTGGTGGAAGACTCTTACGCTTCGCATTAATGACCTAGCGTGCTGCTAATAGACCCGTAACTTTAAACCTACAATACGAAAAGGACACCTGGCAATCGACCTGATATGGCAAATGGAGCATATCAAATCTGCTCCTTTGGCCATATGTGTGGCTTTATTTAATTACTTGGGCAATTCCGCTTTAGTCATTAACGCCAACGCCTTTTTAGTCGAGTGGTTGGGATTTCACATTTCTTGTGACCATCACACGTAGCCGTTAAGCAGGAAACACACAACTGAGATTAAGCCCCATTATCACCTCCAGCATCCACCTGGTTCATTCGCTATAGGGGCTTAATTACGTATTAGAAAGCAAGAATGGAGATTTGACGCAAGCCCGAATAAAGAAAGAAAGGAACCATATTAGTACAGCTGGCTCAGTGCCTACGCACCCCAAACTGCCCATCCTTTACTATCCCACCGGAGGATCAACGCCTGGATATGTCGAAAGCGTCCAAGACCTCCTTTCCAGCACGAGTCCCCTGGACCCCATTCTCACGATTGGCCTTTGCTCCCTCCAGTCGCTCTCCAAGCATCTTTTGTTGACTCGCTTGAGTCTCAGCGACCTTACCATAAATTCCCATAGCCCCGGCAATCATGCCACCGAGGTCTCCAAGCTGAGCTGGCACAACAACCGTATTACTCGTCTTTGCAAGTTTGCCAAACGCTTCCACATATTTCTCGGCAACACTCAGACTGACAGCCCCTTGCGCGGCTTCTTTATTCTCCTTAATAGCTTTAGCAACAGCTTCAATACCGCGGGCTGTGGCATCGGCTTTCATAAGGATCGCTTGAGCTTCTCCAGCTGCAAAATTGATTTGCTCGGCCTTTTTAGCTTCAGAGGCCAAGATGACGGACTGTTTCTTTCCCTCAGCTACGTTGATAGCAGACTGACGTTGGCCTTCTGATTCGAGGATTTCAGCACGTTTGCTTCGCTCTGCCGATACCATACGATGCATTGCCTAATGTCTGTTAGTATAAAAGTAGACGATATTCCCGAGGGGTCAATACCTGGAGAACAGGCTCTGGGGCATGAATATCCCTGATTTCATAACGAAGACATACGAGCCCCCACTCGGCGGAAGCTTCATTGATAGCGTGGGTAATATTAACGTTTAAGGCGGCACGCTCCTTAAGGACATGGTCAAGAGTAAGTTGACCAATTTCTGAACGCATAGTTGTCTGTGCAAGTTGTGAAATAGCAAATTCGGCATCTTCAACACCATAGCTTTTTTTTTAAAAAAAAAAGAAAGAAAAAAAGTAGAGGAAAGCTATTAGCTATGAAAGCCTAGACTGTGAAATTAAGACTCACCTGGCTTTGTAGGCGTCGATTACTCGAATATATAACACACCCTACATTTTCTCCTATTAGCCCAGAAACAAGCCCACAAAAATTTACACTCACATCCATCTCCAGTGTAACGTTATCAGCGGTAATAGCACTTTGGCTCGGGATCTCGATAGCGGCTTCCTTCAAGCTCTTGACGTACTTGATTTTGTCAATAATTGGCCATAGTATAGCCAGCCCAGGCTCGAGAATGCGATGAAACTTCCCCATTCGTTCTACGATCCATGCTGTCTGCTGTGGGACAAATCTTGCCACTTTGTCAGTGAGTTTGGAGGGTAAAAACCAAAGATGTAGGATGCCCACCGAATAATAGTGTTTGCGGGAAGACTCTCCTTCCTGAAAAATCCGCCATGAGGGCCATGACCAGGAGGTGCACCAAATATCGACTGATCTCGAGGCGGAGCTAGTGTGGGAGCTGAAGAGGATATGTTTTTCCTCTGCTGGAAGACTTGTATGGTTCGCTCTTTGGGTAGAAAACCGGCAGTGAGAGGCCGGGATAGAACGGAAAGGGATCGGTAAACGATAGCCGCCGATGGCTGTCGAGCGATGGTTTGAATCAAAGGAGAAGACGAGCGGAATATTGCAGAAGACATCTTCAGATGAATTTTACGGAATGGTGGGGTGAATGAAGAAGATTAGTGATGAAGTTTCAATTGTCGGAGGAAGTTAATTCTGTATTTAAGACAAACTTTCTAGCTGCTGATTCCAGAGCTCCGAAGCGATGCACGTGATCCAGCCACACGCCCCCAACCCTTGACAGTAAAAAGCCCCACCGCAAGCCCTCGGGAGAAAAAAGTCGCTTATCAAACCGCCCCCTTACAAAATCTTGCCCTCCCGGTACTGGCACGATATAATACTAGTACAGTACCGACAGGTGCAGTACTCGAGTAAATTCTCTTTAGAACAAGGAATTGAGCCTCATTGCATTACATAAGCTCTGCTTCCCGCTGTACCGATATCCCAGAGCCGCACCTTATATTAATGCCAAGAATGATCCAGAGTATGATACTATACCTCCCCTCTACTCGAGTAGGCTCTCCCCGCCCCGCCGCCCCGGCACCGTGAAATCTCTCCGTCGGCCCAGGATAGGCTCAGTTTGACGAGTTAATAGAATTGCGAATACCAATTAATTAGGCCCAACACATCTACAGCAGTGGGCTGATTTTATACTGTGTTGAGAAATATTAATCCTTCTCAGGAGCTTTGACTCAGAACCCCGAGATTACAAGGCTAGCAGAGATACTGGGTTTCCAGAGATTTAACCGTAATCTAATAAGAAAATCAAAGAAAGCTAAGGGTCGTGCGGTAAGTTTCTGCCGTATCCCGTCCAGTACAATGTGTTCCTCCCACAATATGATGGAAAATGACTGGTATTTCTTATGGTGAACCTTTGGAACTGCAGCTGCTCATTATTAGTCAACTGGCCGCTTTCGGTGTGCGTATCATACCACATGGAGTTGGAAATCATAACTACCAAAGCGCACTCCTAAGTAGATTTCGATTCATCAATTAATCAGTAATAGACGACCAATTTGAATCTCCATCCCCAGACATTCAGAACGCATATCCTAAACCTTAGGCAGTGGCTATGCTAGTATCCCTACTCAGACCGCTGCTGAGAAAGATCACTGACAAGTCCCTCTCTGCTTCCCTTGAGCTAATAGAGTATAGTGGGTAACTATCTTAAGGAGCCCTATCCCATCAGTACAAAGCTTCTTATTAGTATCAAAACAAGCTCGAAAATACTGATCCCGGCTTATGATCCTCTAAGGACTTTACACTTGCGAAGTATGGTGCCGGACACTTGAAGTTAACCCCCAGGAGTAATTCATTTTATTTACATAATATCATACATACAAAAAAGTGGGGCTGTCTAAAATAACCTCCAGGATAACCATGCCTTGGAATGATAATTCGAAACTTTACTGCTTGTATCTGCCCACAAATATTGCTCATATCGAAAATCTGAAAACACAAAACCACGAGCAAGGGAGGGCGTCCCTCAACGGCCTAATGCCACTTGTGCAGTATATTTTGCACCAGTGGTTTACAGGGGTATTGAGTCCTAGAGCAGGCTCTTACGATCTCAAGAGAGTTGGAAAAAATTGGGTCCATTTGTCACTGGTCCTGCCCCTGTGGCCCAACAACATCTCCAGGTAATGTAGAGATCTCCTCAGAAGCTTTATTTTGTATTTTCCACCAAGCCAGAGATATTTGTTGACTCTGTTTCTGTTCTTTTAGCTTTCGTTTCCTCAGTCCATTCCGTCTAGCCATCCGGGTTGCTCCGCTGTAGCAGACAGAGGAGAGGACAGCAAGGAGAAAGGAGTGAAACCGACCTTCTTAACTGGTACATTGCGCAGTATATATAAGACAAGATATACCGGTATTAATTCTGATCTTATTATATCAGCATTATAAGTTTATGTATCACGAGTGAGAAATCATGATCACTAGACCCTGTCTCTGGTAAGCCCTAAGATAGGAACACAAACGTTAGGAACATGGGGATCCATCTAATGTCATCTAATGTGATAAGGTCATAAATTCTGTTATTCAAGGTCTTATCCCCCCCGCTCCTAAAACACAGGGCCTTGGACGGCCGTCACACTTGACACTACTAATACGGGCCTTCTGGCTTTCCCTTTCCTTCAATTCACCTCCCTTTCTCCCTGCTCCTTTACTCACCACTCAACTCAACTCCTTATCAACAACACATTCAGCCCAAGTACACAGGAGGATACCTTATTCTCATAATGTGGTTCAACAATGCCCGTACTACAGGGACGAATACAATCCCAATCGGGAAAAAACGCCGCCTTCCTGGCTTTATGAATTTTGTTGAAGACAAAGCCCCTCTAATTACCCCGAGCTCCAATCAATGGATAGCGCCGAGCTCACTCGCGATTGGGGGTGGTGTCGTGGAAACTGCGAGTAAAAAATTTGCAAGAACTGTTAATGATGCACCTTTTGCCAACATAAAACAGGCGGATGAGGACGACGTGCCTAGGGGACGACAGATGCTACGTCGCAGTACTGGTAATCAAAATTCTTCTTATACTCTGTTGCCCCCATTACCTAACTACCATATAACTTTCAGCCGAGAATCATCCGAAGTCTCGTTGGGGAAGTAAGTCAATCAAGAGTCCTGTTAGATTGGACAACCTTCCAACTTCAATTCCCTGGTGTATGAGTCTTGAGGATTCCGATACATATGCACTCAAAGTGCGCATTGAAGAGATCACTCAGAAGGTTGCTAATAATCGGGTCGCGCCAAATGACAAACGGTTCGACCTGCTGACTTTATGCTAACAACCATTAACCCGCCATACTGACCTAAGTACTTAGATCTCTCTCTCCAGACCCTATTTATGACATTACCGGTCGTCGCATAAATGTTAGAGAGGCCAGATACCGAGAACGTTTGGAAGCTGAGCGTCATGACTTGGTGGCGAAAGTTTCGCAAATAAACCCGCTGTACAAGCCTCCTAGCCATTATAGAAGACCAGTCACCAAGTATGAAAAGGTCTATGTACCTGTTGATGATTATCCGGAGATTAACTTCAGTAACTATTAACTAACCCCTACTAATCAAATTAATTCCGTATTTAAAACGTACGGAAAATAACATATGCTAACAATATGAGCACGCTCTTGCTCATGACTTCTACTAGTTGGCTTACTCATTGGTCCTCGTGGGAATACTCTCAAACGTATCGAGAAAGAATCCGGGGTGAAAGTTGCTATTCGCGGCAAAGGCTCTATTAAAGAGGGTAAAGTGAGGAAAGATTTCGCTTTTGCATCTGACCAGGAAGAAAACTTGCATTGTCTCATCATATCATCTAACCCAGCCTCTATCCTCAAAGCGAGAGAGATGATTAACGAGATTATTGAGACCGTGAGTAACTCTTTTTGCTCACAACCATCCTATTGTGTTTGACAATGCTTTTCAGGCCTGGTCAACACCCGAAACCTTTAACACACTCAAGCGTGACCAGCTCAGAGAATTGGCTACCTTGAATGGGACTTTGCGCGATGATGAAGGAAAGACCTGCCCAAACTGTGAGTTATAATTTTCACCTCAATTTACAAACTCTAGCTGAGAGAGCTTTCTAGGCGGTGAGGTTGGTCACAGAAGATACGACTGTCCCAAAGAGATCAACTATGCAGCAGGAATAATTTGCAGGGTCTGCGGTAACGGGGGGCATTTCGCCAGAGACTGCCTTGACCACCGTAGAGGTGGAGAATTGCAGGAGAATTTTTCCAGTTCCGATTCTCGAGATCAAGAATACGAGGTTTTTCCTCACTATCCCATCCTTTGGTAAAGTTTTAGCAGCGCGGCTACTAAACACTCCAACAGGACTTTATCCGGGATGTCTTGGGAGGTGCAAAACCCACCGTAGGGCATATTAAAATCTCTCCCACTAGCCCAAGCCTTCAGAAAGCTGGGGACAGGGTATTTGAACAGAGTTCAAGTGCTGCCCAAGCCCCGTGGACACGTGTTGGTGGATCTTTGGTCAAGGCATCTGGGCTTAGCTCTATCGTTATGCAACCTCCGTGGAGGCAGGCAAGTGGATCTTTCATCAAGCCTCATGAGATCAGAGGGTATCCCATCCCTAGAGGCCATCAAGCCCCGAGTGGCCAATCCCCTCCATGGCCACAAATAGGAAGCAGTGCAAGCGAGGGCCCGGGGAGCATGGGCCAATTCCAAAATATTGGAAACAGGAGCTCGGGTAATCCGCTCGCACCCAATGGCTTCCTCAAAAACATTGGCTTCCTCGAAAACATTGGCTTCCTCGAAAACATTGGATCTAGAGGGGGAGACGTCCGCCCCGAGGGGCAATCTAGGGCCACCAGCGATCTCCAAAATATTGGAAACAGGAGCTCGGGTAATCCGCTCGCACCCAATGGTTTCCTCGAAAACATTGGATCTAGAGGGGGAGACATCTGCCCCGAGGGGCAATCTAGGGCCACCAGCGATCTCCAAAATATTGGAAACAGGAGCTCGGGTAATCCGCTCGCACCCAATGGTTTCTTCGAAAACATTGGATCTAAAGGGAGAGACATCCGCGCCGAGGTGCAATCTAGGACCACCAGCGATCTCTCTCCCCAGAAATACCCCGGCGAATATGATCGCTTTAGGGATGCTCAGGGTTATAATAGAGAAGGAAGGTTAGCTCACGCCAACTCATATGATTTTCAGAATCCTATCTCTTTGAAAAACCACAGCGCCGATCATGGCGGGCTTCAATCTCTCGTGAGAATATCCCCAATCCACTCAAACTAATAATCTAACCTAACATAAATCTTCCATAGCCCCCCTGGAATAACATTCATCCCCATCGTCTCCAGGCTTATCCCACACTCCGAGGCCATCTAGGGCTTCATCAGGCCGCGAGCGAGTATCCTTTCAATGAGTTGCATCTTCGGCTCTGTCCCCCTCCGCCACCCATGGAATCCCCTCCGCCTCCCTCTTACCTACCGGCCAATGGCTTCAACTCCGCTAGGTGGATCTAGTTCGCCTCAAAATCCCGGGGCTGTTAACCTGGCAAGCCTGGGGCTAAATTGCCCCCCCTAAAAAAAAAAAACTGAGTTTCAAAATCGGTTGATTAAAAAATATCTTTCAACAAACCCAAAGTACCATACGACCTATGAAGGATCCTTCACTTATTTGTAGCTACTCTTCGTTGAGATAACCTGTGCGTCTAGTTATTTGTATGGCAGTTTATATTAATGAATTTTGTTGAAAATTAATTACCTAAACTCAAAGTCTCCTAAGGCTACGCGAGAAAACTCTGCTTAAGCCGCGGTCTGAACCGTCAGCCTTGTTATATTATGGTAAGCGGGGAACCTCCATCCAGCCCACAAACTCGAGGTGATAGCATGGTAGTAGCTGCGGCTCCTTTGAGAGGAGTAGGACCGTCTAACCACCTATTCGCAATGTAGAATCGTACCCTACAGAAGGACGATACAATACACATCCAGTCACTCGTCCCAGCATTGCCGCCGAGTGATAGCGATGATGGGTCCGAGACTCCCAGCCTATCTAGACCCAGCAACCACCTCAAAATCCCTGGTCCCCACCACCCCGATCCCCCCAGCACAATATTCTAGCGCAACAGCAGCGGTGACCATGTATTGTCCACAGATTAGTGCCCACCTCCAAAAAAAAACAAGAGCACCAAAAAGCAAACAAAATCCTCTCTCAGCCTAATTCCAAATCCGCCAGCGACTGAGCGATTATCACGGGAGTCCCTGCAAGTCGTAATACACCCGAGCTCAAAAAGCATACACACGGAGCGCAAAAACTCACAAACGGCAACAAAAGCAGCGTGTGTATGTGTGCTATCTATTTGTCACTCAGTCCGCAATGGCCATTTGTGACATTTGAAATGTGAAACCGTGAAGCGGGCTAAACACACCGGCCCAAGCCCGGAGGATAGCATGTGGTGAAGTGACAATTGCAAGCTTTGTGAAATACAGGCCTTACGAATACGCGGTAATGTGTTTCTAAAAAGTTTTGTGGGGGAGGGGTTTTATATTGGTCAGAGGGTAGTGGTGGTGGGTCCTGGGATGAGTTCCGGTGTAACAGGCAGATTCATTTCCTAAGAACTCCGGCGCATTTCCGGAGGTAAAGGGAAACTGGAATCGGTAACCAGGGTGTCTGGGTGCTCCGGAAGTTCGCATAAGCTCTGGGAAATCCCGGAGTGATGATGATGGTGGGGTTTCTCAAGTTAAAGTGCTATAAAGCGCACAGTATTCGCACTCGCTCATGGCTCTGCAGTACGAGGGTGGTGGCAAACCTGTTCAAGAGCATCATGGACGGAAAAACAGGACCGTGGAATGGGGTATCGGTATGTCGTGTGCCTAAGAACTAGGATAATTAAACCTCATACTTGGACGTTGGAGTTGCCTCTCGCAGTAGGGCCTATTGCATTCCCCTCCCTATTTGCCTTGAGAGAGAGGGCCGAAACCCCTTCCGGGGGGTGATTCAAAGAGGGGAATTCAGGACGCCTTAGCCTGATGTTCAGTCATTCCAGCCCCTACAGTAGATCATTTCAGATATCTTGTGTTACCGTGGGGGGCTTTTTAGGTTTTGTGCATAAAGCGGTCTTAGTTCTCACAATATAATATACCCTTCGCTAGAATCCCTACTGATGACCTCTGACCATCCAAGCAACCCTATGCTCGTGGAAAGAGTGTCACAAAAAGTGCAATCTTGGAAAGTGGCACAACTACGTTTTGTGCTTATCGTGATACCCTATACATCCTAACAGCGTATTTGCCCCAGGTAAGAAGTATCCGAAAGCAGGGGCTCGCAAAAAATCCGTGCGCATCACAAACTCACAACTCTTATTTTGGGGTAATTCTTGCCCGGGACAAGTGCCATTCCGCTACTATGCCTTATCAATCTGATAACCAAGGTGGTATCGGCCCCGCTCCTGGTATCACCCGGAACACGCAGTATAATACTCCCTATATAGCCCATTCCACCTTCCGCAGCTCAGTGCTCAGTTCCTACATCTGCACTTTTTCGTTTTTTTTTCTGCATCCGATATACCCTAGACTCCCCGCTCCCATAGGCACTCACAAAATGCCACCCATCCCCGAGCCAACCACAACTATGACAAAATAAGCCCAAGATTACCTCACTCACCCGCTACTCGCCATTCCCGTGCCTTCTTCCCCTTGCGGCCATCTCCTCTAAACCAAGGCTCAACAAGTGCCAGTAAATTGCCCCCAAACTACGTCACCCCATTCATGTATCCTATAACAACCTGATCACAAACTATCCGAAAAGTATAGTATGACAAGGCGCTGGTGACGACAGCGAAATAAAAGTATTGCTGGATCTAGCGGGGTGCACGGGCATACTTGATCCTTCCACGTAATACGAGGCAGAACAAAGGGTAATTTCAAAGCTCTTGTTCCCGCCGGCTCTCCCAATACTGCCCAGACCAAAGGCATTGGGAAAAGCCTATACACCCCAATGGCAACAGCCTTCTTGGTGCAGGCCAAGTAAGGCGCTTCTTGTTGATAGGAGGCCTATCGTTATGTCGGTAGGCCAGACCACAGGAAAGAAACTATCGAGAGAAGGGTACAGTATGTGACCGGTGTCACCGGATAGATTTTCAGCATTTAGAAAAGTAAAGGCGAGTCCACAAAGCTTTTTCTTCTTCCTGCAACCAGATCACCATTAGAGGCGAATAAATATTACTTTTTTCTGCCTCGTGCGGTAGGCAAGTGCCCTCATGCTCATCACACATAGTGCTTGAACGAAACCTAAGAAATGTACCAACCCTATCCCCGCCCATAAAGCCCGCCAGCAAGGTGCTATGTTACCCAAATAAAAGCAACCAACAGGCAGTAAGCCGGTATTAACCGTAGCCATCAGAAGGTTACACAACCCCATAACCAAAGCCTGGCCCCACCCAGATCGCGAGATCGATAGTGTTTCCTCTGGAGCATTGGTGCCGGAAAGGGAGCGACGTCAATTCCGCGACATGAGTGCTTATAGCTCATCCAAGAACGCATGCTGGTACCCGCAATCCTATAGCTACCCTAAAGTATAGCAGCTCAAGATCACCCCCTACCGGCACCAGCACCGCAAACCAGTGCGGTAAAGTGTGGTCGTCGGCAGAGCCGCGGTGACGAAATAGCCTCTAGCTTCGTCCCCCCCTGCTCTTTTTTTTCTTTCTTTTTTTCTTTCTTTCAGAAGAGCATGGATCAAGTGGGGTATTCTTACCCCCCCTCCTACATCCCCGGAGTGACCGAATATAGCTTTGTCAGGGCGCGAGGCTATTGCGGCTCAACTACTTCAGTTCAGCGGACACAATATATGGACCCTAGGGGATACAGGGATAAAAAATAAACATCACTAAGACTCTATTCCATGTTTAAACAAGGCCGGCAGGCAAGTGTACAGCATGGATAGACAAGCCGTGAAGGGGACTATGCGCCCCTCTTCGTTAGAATTAGATGTAGGGTAAAAGAAGGAGAAGGATGAGAGGTAGGATGAGACACTTCCGCAGCCTTGTTTGGCAGAGCTTATTGTTGTCATGAACCGTCACTCGTGTGCGAAATGACAGATGAGAACCTGTAGAGCCAACGTATTACTAGTAACAATGTGTGGCTGGTGCAGTGAGAAGAAGGCTGATCATCCATTGTACCACCTACACGCTACTATTACGAGACGACAAGGTATCTCGACGTTGGAGCTTCTTCCCGGTAAGGCCTATTAGATTTTCTTTCCCATTTATCTCAATCGAGGGCCGAAAGAGAACTCTTTCGCTGTGTTTTCTCCCCTTGATCCACCGGGGGAAATTCAAGAGATCCTAGCGTCATTCTCAATTATGCCAGTCCCCACGGCAGGTCACTACAACCACCATAACTACCGGTGTTCCGAAAGGCCTGTTCTGCTGCATAACATAAAAGAAGGCAAACTGCACTTTTATTAACGAATGATGGTTTTCTCATTTAACTTAAACTTAACTTAGGTTGTTGTTTGTGTTATCCATGCAACCATCGACCACAATGATTGGTTTTGAACATGGTTGACTTAAAATGGAGATTTAAGGGAAAAAGATAGGAAAAAAAGAAGACAAAAAACAAGAGCAGAATAACCCATTTGCGTACCGTAACCCCGAGCCCGTTTCCCTCCGCCCGTGCATAAGATTGAAGAAGTATGAAAAAAGGAAGCGAGATCCAGGAGCAGAGGAGACACAAAGAAAGAATTTGTAAGAGGAAGGAGAAGAAACTTTGATCCAATTAAAAGGAAAGGGCCCACATTAAGTTAACCAAGAAGAAAGAAAAAGCAAAGGAAAGAAAAACACCAATTCTTCACTACCCCCAAGTATTCCCCGGGACAAACTCTTTAGCGTCACGGGCTCGTCCTCTTCCTTTAAATCCCTTTCCACCATCCGTATCCGGTCCTCTAGGCGCGCGGAGCACACCCAGACGTTTATCCTGTGCCGAAGCCGCAGGTGGAGGAGGAGGAGTCGGTCCCTGACTATTATTATTGTACTGTGGGACCACGGGTGGATCATCGCACGGACGCCAGCTGCCTCTCTCGAAAGAATCCCAATCAAGACCCTCCTCTACTCCTTCCCCATCTTTAACCATAGTAGCCGCCGCAGCCATGGACTCACTCATGATCGCCAACTGCGACTCCAGCATCTTCTCGTCAACCTCCCAAATCTTTCGTGGTGGAGGCGCCACAGCAAAATCCCCACCATTAAGGGAGAAGGAGGTGATAGCCCCACCTCTCCTATCTCCACCTTTTCCCCCGGTTTTATTTGATTTTCCATTACCTCTACCCGCCGGCGCCGGCGCATTCCTGGCAGGCGTAGTTCTAGGGGGAGATGGAAATTTACGCTTGGGCTTCGCTGCAGTTACTGGTGAAGCAAAAATCTTGTCGCGGGTCTCCTGATACCGGCGTTCGCGCTCCTTGCGCTCCCGTTCCCTACGTTCTAGTTCTGTCTCTTGTTTTTGCGATTGGGGTCTCTCTGTTGATATTTTCAGCGCATCGGCGGTAGCAGTAGTGGAGTTTGGCGAAGGCGTGCGCTTGAGGATTTTCAGTTCTGGTTTGAAGAATGTTTTTGGCTGCGAGGAAGCGAGGGTGTAGAGGGGTTGAGTCGGGGTGAATTCCACTGCATCGGAGCGGAGGATTCCGGTTACCACTGTTGCTGGGGTATTTGTCTTTCGTGAGGACTCTGTTAGCTGGGTTACTCACACGGATAGGCAGTTCGAAAGGGGAGCGAGGATACCGTAGGCAACTTGGCTGGCTGATTCTCCCATTCATCGTCTTCCCATGAATTTGGTACTGGTACTTTCGCCGCCATAGAAATTGTGCAGGGGAGAAAGCGAAGGACAAGGCCACGATGCTCCAGTAGTATGCCGAAGATGAAAAGCTGGATGAGATGGTATTTATGACTGCCGTTGTTGTTGTTTTTTTCCTCTGTCGGCACTCTAGGCTTTTAACGCGAAGGATTTTGTCAGAGAGGTGGGGTGAAGCGGGGGAGGCGAGTTGGCTGGGGGGGAAGAAAGGTGCGAAGCGGATAAGAGGCTGAGACTCCGAATTTTTTTTTCCCCCTACCTAGAGCAGAGCAGAGACTCAAAGTTCCATCGTGCGTGCGGGCAGAAACTCAACACATTCCATTTCTTTTTTTTCTTTTTCTTTTGTTTCATGTCTGTTTTAGGAGACTCGGGCATGACCTGCAACCCGCCTGTTGTCTTGGCATTCCTAGACTCCAAGATTCGCAAATCTAACCAGTTGGCAGCCAGACTTTGAGATTCAATGCTGGGACCACCTTGTGCCAAAGAGTCTCGAATTCTTTGTTCTCTAGTATTTATAGTCTATTCTAGCTTTATATTATGCTGTGGCACCGTAAAAGTACTTTTTTAGCGAATATAGATCTTAACGATGGATTCGAGTGCCGGTAGCACATACCGCCTGCACTTCACCCTCTGACGCCGCACTTTAAGGCTTTACTCGTTAATTTTGCTACAAACTTGGAACATGGCCTGCGCATGTGTCTGTTAATTTGTGTTATGGTATTGATAAGCTATTCATAGCTGGTACAAGAATCTAGCAAGCTTTAGAATGATACGATCACACCTTAGACGTAATACGCCGATATCTGAAAGTGTCTAGCAGACAAATGACACGAACCCAGAGAAACGCCCCCGACACACAGAACCCATGGAATAAAGCAGTTGAGAGTTAAAAAAAAAAGCAACTGGCTAACACCTTTCCCAACGAATGGGCAATACCTCTCCCCACCAATAACACTGTAGCATTATCCGTACTTCGGGACCTCCGAATTGGGCTACGCTTCCGCCACCTCTTCATCCTCATCCTCCTCATCCTCCCCATCAACCCTCCTCACTTCAACCCCAGCCTTCTCAAGTCGTGCGTCCTGAGCTTCTCGCTCCCCTTCCTGCCACCTGCTTAAAGCAGCTTGAGCATGCGTCTTGAACCCAAAACACCTTGGTGTATAACGCTCGTTACTCTTGGGAGGAATTAGCCCTGGGTAAACTTGGAAAAGAATATGTGGAAACGATGCTCCAAAATAAGCCCCATCAATAGCTCCGTGACGGGAGGACTTTGGAGAGTACACATCCTCGCACTTCGCACAATAAAGCTTGACAGGCTTTTGGTGGGGTAAGTCTGAGAGGCCTAATGGCAATAGTGGGTGTGAACGGCAGAGAACTCGGGGGCAACGGCCGAAATCGCATTTCTTGTATTTTTCCAACTATGATCATCATTTAGAAACGCACAAAGTTTGATAGATGGGTGTTTTACTACCATTTTGGCGAGTCCACGCGTTGTGATGATATATCTTGCATGAACCAAGCCATAAAGGTGTCTGGCTGACTTCTCAATTTGCTCTCTCATGTCGTCTTCACACTCAAAATCGAATTGGTCGGTGACCAAATCCAATGCATACTGATAGTACTGCACTTCTGCTTGCAACCCAGTCAAGTTGAAGCGATCAGTCAGGTATTCCTCGTCAATTTCGCAAAAATACTCATGACCACGCGTAGAGATGAACTATCAGTCGAGTCAATGTTTGTTCCTAAAAAAAAAAACCCACAAGGGACTCGTTCATAAAGAAATAGCATGGGAGGGAGGAAGGGGAATAACCCAGTCTCGCCAGTAGCTAGCATAGTCGCTATCTGTTTCTGAATTAAAGTCTTCCACTTTAGACACGTCAGTGCTATACTCCTATGAATATACAGAGGGGAAGCCGACTGATGGTAGTTCCTTAAGTTGTCCTTTGAATTCCTCAGAAATCTTCTTCGGAGTCGGGGAAGAACGTCCAGCTTGTTGAGCCAGACTCTTGCTGCTTCCTAGAAGAGGGCGCGGATGCGGGTCCGTTGGGCTTCGCGAAACACCTTGCCACGAAAAAACTGTCAGCAAACAATCCTTTTCAGAAACCGGAAAACCCTTGTCCACCCCCAGGGGAACAGAGCCGCAAGGTGATGGTCCAACAAGGATAAATAAACAAACTCACCAGGCCTGACTATGTACAGGACGGGTGCTATCAACCGTACGAGGACAAAGTCGTGAGCGAGGTTGGTTGGTTGGTGTTGGACGATGTTGACAGAAGTGACGCGAACAGTCTTGCTTGTAAGGCTTATGCTGTTTTCCGTTGGTGAAAAGATATGTAACGGATCCGGACCGAGGGTTTCGCCAGGACTCCCTGATACCCTATAACCAAGTGTTAAAATTCTATAAGAAGAGTTGAGATTATTCGTATATATCTTAGCGTAAGTAGACCCGGATGAGTGGGGTTGATTTAACCCCCCCGAACCGATCAGTCTACGGTAATTATGGTAGGCTCGGTTGAGAGCCCCAGCGGGAGCACAGAACTGCACTCGTATGCAGCGTCCACCAAATCCTTTGTGGCTGCTACAATGAAGCGCCACAGAGCTGTTATGATACATAATATCATAATCTCCGCCCAGTATGTCCGTATGAGTTACGTGAAATATGCTAGAGAAGGCCATTGCTATCAAGGAAATTTCCTACCCCTCCCCTCCCCGTGCTCTCCGTTCTTTCTTATTCAAACTCGATCTCTCAAGCCCTCCTGAAGCACAGAAAAAAAATTCCCTCGAAAAATATCCAAAATACAGTACGAGCCCTACTACAGTATCAACCAGCGAATGATACTTCAACCCTACCGGTATATCAATTTATCTAATATCATAATATTTTCCTTTTCTCCAGCTCATAAGGTTCAGTTGACACCTCTAGCTACTCGGCTTCCATCCCCCTAAAAAAAACTCTGCGACCCTCCCTTTGTTGTCACTGTCCCAGAAACATGCGCAGTAGTGGCATTTACTGAACAGAAAGATCCTGGGTCAACTTATTGTGGGCCCCCAGAGCCTCAACCTTCTCAGAATCCCATATCGTCCTCAAAAAACCCTGCACGATTTTCTGCCTCAGTAGGCAGCAATTTTTGCCCTGAAGGAGCTGAATACTACCCGCTCTCAGCTCAACTTATCGAAAGTGTTGCAAATTACGCCACTTATCCCTTCCTACTCGTGTAGAGGGGTAAGCCGTAAACACCGTCATCTTGGCCAAACCCCCATAGGCATAAGTACTAGGGGAGATTTTTTCGTGCAAGGCAGGGCAATTAACTAGCAAAATAATCCCTATCTTCTACGAAAACATCTCCCGAGGCACTTACACCACTTCTAGAGGATAATGAATCGAAAAGCCCTCACAGACCTCCTACTCTTTTGCAGCTAACAGGCTTAGCTGCAGACTAGAAGCAGCTATTTATTGGGAATATTTACGGACTACGGTAGCCCTGTATCTGAGTACAGTGTGCATTGCATACGAAACATTTTTGTATTGAGGATCTCTCCCGTTAGTATGATGTCTCGTGAATAATGAATGATTAGCGGACCTAGTGACTAATATCTTTTTTTTCTTCTTTTTTAGATACTCTAGGGGTTTAACCCTTTTCTAAAAATCCTTTGATCAATGCCGCTGCTCGTGCCGTAGCTGCGCAAAGGTCATTTTAGGTTTAGGCCTAAGGCTCGGGAGTTGATGGCGCTACGACCTAATATAACATTTGCACACTAATCTGAAAAACGAGCAGTTAGGTTGAGCAACTCTCAGAAGGCATCGCGACGATCACCAAAACAGGACAAAGTACTACTGTTTAGGCTTGTTAAATGGCGACCGTATATCGCAGGCCGACCTTTGACACGTAGGAGTCCCATCGTAGCTCATATATCGAGCCCCTCATGTTGGGCAAAAAAATCCTAAGGCCGCACGACCGGTCAGTTGGCTTATGGTCATTTCCACATGTGCTTATCACAAAAGTAACTCCTCCACCGGCTTTCTCGATTCAATTGGAAGGAGACCTATCTACCCAAACCACACCAGAATACTGCACATAGATAGTGCGTGCGATAATGGTGAAGGTTGTCGTCCCGAGAGCCTTGCACTGGCATATCGACGATTTCTTTATTAGGCCGTATGTGGATTAGAACACTAGCGCCCTAGCACGATGTGGTCGCAACCTCTCGTGAATCGTGAGGTGCAGTCGCGGTCTCCGCGCAATGGGTCTTAGGTACAGGTGCGCGTGCAATCGCAAGTCTGCAACCGCGTTAGGGTCTTATTTCGCTAAGGCCAGCTACTCGAGTAGTTGAGGGCCTAGCTAGACACGATCTCACAAGACCCCGAGAATTTATTAGAAAAAATCCTGGCTCCCTGCCGTTCACCAGTAGGGACAGCTAGTGTTTGACCCTCTAGAAGGCTATGAGGAATACGTATCAATGCATTTTTTTTTTTTTGGCTCAAAGCTATTGCTTCTAGAGGTAGGAGTTGATGCTGTGAGCCTATCCCCTCTTTTTTCCCCTCTTCTTCAATACCAGCTTGCACACAGCGCAGAAGTGGTCTCATCCAAAACATGGCCCATCACGCGGGACACCTTGCCGCAGGCTCTGCAATCCATCAAGGGGTGGGCAGATAGCGATCGCACACATAACTTCAGGGTCTCACCAGTTTCAAAGATTTTTGGCTAGTAAGCCACTTTGGTCTGTGCGAAGACTTTTTTTTATTTTTAATGTAAGTATATTCGCTTCGGGCTTTCTATGGCCTCAACGGGTTCGTCTACCCAGTGCGAAGACTTTATGCCTGCCCCTTGTGCCGAGGAAGTCTTGAACCACCTGCTCCATCCTCGAGCATGGAGGCTACAAGCACTCGAGCAGTGATGGGCCAGGCAAGGGTTTGGAGTCAAAGAGTTTAATACCGTCAGAGGCAAAAGATGATTTATCTAATTTAGTAGGAGCGCTGTCCGGAAGGGTAAGAAGCCTTGGTAGTCGACCCATCACTAACCTCCTACCGGCACCCGAGTGCCAGCACCCCGCGGATGGCTAGGGACCGCCTTGAGCACGTCAACTAACACGCGGGCCTTTTTCAACTCTCAGAAGACAACTGCGATACCAGGGGGCAGAGGGCACGATGCCTCACTGGTAAGGCTAGACGGTGGCAAAAAGTGTTCGCCTTACGGCTGCAGCCATAAATGCGAAATTTTCAACACCTTCGAACAAACATAAACTAAATCAGTTGTGGAAACTCCGTGAAGGGGTGCTGATGACAAGGGCTGTTTTCTCAATGGATGGGGGTCCTAAGGAACTCAAATGGACTCATACCGCCCCCATCTTACGCGGCCCGGGGCGCCCATAGAGAACCTTGCAAGGTATGATAGCTAGGGTCTAGTGAGCGACTAGTATTCCCACAATTTAGATAATGGTAGGGTAGTAGCAGCTCTGAAGTAATCAATTACTAGCACTTCTAGCCAAGTAATCCACCATAAGCCTAATGCAATGTCTCCCTGCGCTACGAGCGGCGAGCATTCACCATTTATTGGCTCGTCTTTCGTGGGTAGTGTGGTTTTCAACAGCAGTCCAAAGCATTTTGTAAGCCTGTGCTCGTTGTGCCGGGTGCTTGCTGTGAAGGGAAACACTGTATCCGTAGGGTCTGTGCAGTATGTACCATTGCACTCCCACACTCAAATATCTTCTCAAAAAGCTCAACCTATCGAATCGCATCGGGCCAGGGGGACCTGAGGGAAGCACAAGCCTGATCGATGATCAAGTTTTTTTTTTGAAGAAAAAAAATGAAAAAACCCCTGATAACGTATGGAGGAGACGACAGAGGGGGCGGCGAAACAGTACCCCCTTGTACACTTGCACCTGGCATTAATGAGCGCCGAGAACCAAGGCCCCAAAGTCTCGTTCACTAATTTTTACTATGGGCGTTCATTATAGCAAACAGTCCTCTGCAGTAAATTCACTACGAGTAGTGTGGCTACGAGGTACTGTTCCATATAGCCAGAGATTCGTTACAAAGAGGTTTAATATCCAGATGCGACTGGTAGACCAAAATCTAATGGCGGGCGTTGGATTTGGTAGGGTTGTTCGCTATCCCCTCTACCAGTACTATCACCAATATAACAGACTTCACGATATAATGAGAATTGTCGATCGCATCAGCATCCACGCAACACGAAACATGTTTGTTTTCCCTCTGCCGTCACCGTCGACCAACCGGATTGGTCTTCCTCATGCTAGTTATGTTGGGGCTGAACTGAAACAATGGGGGGAGTTGACCCATGGGAGTGGGAATTGGACGGGAGTGGCGTTTTTCTCCTCTTCGATCCTCAGCACAAGAATGTCTTCCCTGCTTGAATAGATTAACGCAGAAAATGCTCATCTCATGTCTACGCCGTATATCGAACTGCGATTGAAAAAGAAAATCAGAGCACGCCTCAGAAGTCTTGAGGAGAGAGCCCTCTTGCAACTTATGAAAAGGTCAAATTTGTAAGCAGCATGATGTAAACGCACCTATTATATACTTGAATAAGAGAGAGAGCTAAGCGAAGGGTTGATTTTCACTTAGAAGCTCGATGGAAAAATTGATCAAGAGCAAGTGAAATTGGCTGTTGCGCCCGATAGCTGCTGCGCTTGGGATTGGTTAATTTCTATCCTACGACAGCTTTCGGACGAAAGTATATCTACCGGTATTCGAGAAACCTGTAATGATTTCCACACCTATATAAGCTCCTTTTTGATAGCATGGTCATTTTTTCTAGAACCTGCGGAATTCGGTTGTTGGCGAAAATATCTCCGAAACCAAGGCTAATCACCGACCGAAGGCGGTTTAGATCTTCCAGGGTTATAGTCCGACCTTCCTATAGTAGCAGAAATACACATGGGCTCCTTCAATAGAACAAAAGAAGCATCTAAGAAACTATAATTGTCAGTTCTAAAAAATTCGGACCTATTTACAGTAGCATGTCTGATCACTCGAGAGCGATTGGAGAATCTTGGCGTAAGCTTAAAAACCATGATAGCCCTGAGCCTGCTGCTATATGCCTAAACTCTTTGGGTTCTCATTCGACAAAACCACCAGATGCAAATTTCTACTAAAGAAGTACTCGTTTTATATGAACAACTATCTTCACTCGCGGGAGCAGGACTAACCACAACACTACTAATCCTATCTTCCTGCATCTTTACATACATCCTCATCTTCCCCCTTGCCTCAGCGTTAAAGCCAACCCGCAGAACGATCCCGCCATTGCCCAACTTCTCCCGTTTCACATCCCTAAACCGACGGATTCTCTACGATGTATGTCTCCCCACCACCCCTGCCCCTACCAGATGAGAAGTCTATCCAACGCCCCTAGCTCCTCAGCCCCCTGTTCGTGCCTAACGAAAGCACTAAAGAAGGAATGAGCAAAAGTGCAATCACGATAGGCACTAAAGGGCAAAACTGCGGTGATGAAGGATCGATACTCTCTCACTCTCGTGCGCTCTAGCTAAGAACAGGATAGGAAACATATATCTCCATCTAAACAATCAAACACTCCCGAAACTAAACGAACACTAAGGAAACCAATGCTGCTGACAAACCCAATCTCCAGCACTCTAGAACCATCCTGATATCTCATGATCCTCCGTGATCAACAAAACCTGAGCCTCAACAATCATGCGCAAAC
>Ga0307507_10004501_pt1 | contig 24592 bp, 31 predicted proteins | sample 7_EM_MG_FD_207223 | JGI IMG/M metagenome (GOLD analysis project Ga0307507, IMG submission 207223) | Populus trichocarpa ectomycorrhiza microbial communities from riparian zone in the Pacific Northwest, United States - 7_EM | ecosystem: Host-associated > Plants > Roots > Unclassified | place...
GGATTAAAGGGAACCATCCCTCGTCACGGGTACCAAGCGCAATAAATAACACCTCCTACGCCTCCCTACAGCCCATCACCAACATACATAACCTGCCTGCCTGCCTGCCCTACCTACCTACCTACCTCCTACCTACTTATAAAGGTTCTCCTCCGCACTACTGCTACACTATCCTACTTCATCTTATCCAACCCTCCCTACAAACAATCTACAACTTGATTACTAGTAGTCTTTCCTTGACGGAAGAGCCTCACCATACACATTACAACCATGTCTACAACTACAACAACAGCAACGTTAACATTACCTTCATATGCCTCGGATGAGGTACGAGAACTCGGAATTGAGGATTGTAAGGCGGCAGCCGACACCCTCGCTGAAGCTTTCTTCAAGGATGACGTTGCATTCTACTTTCTCGATACCCCCGACAATGGCGGAAAGACCAGGGAAGAGCTCTACCCATTACACAACGAGATTCTGGAATACATCGTTGCAGCACACTGCTTTAACGGTCTTGTCCTGAGCATAGGGGAGAACCACGAAGGCGTCGCATTATGGTAAGACCTACATACATGAATTATTATTATTATTATTATTATTATTATTACGAAGCTTCTCCCCTTTTCCACCATTCCTTCCATTGCCCTTCTTTTTGGCTTTGCTTGCTGCACAGTGGGCTGTGTCGACCAACCGCGACATTTTCGAGAAATAAAAAAAGCAATTCGCTAACGCTGATTTCCGGGTCTAGGATGCCGCCGGGAAAAAACATGGATGACTGGTTCACAATCTTCCGGAGTGGTATGTGGAGGCTGTGGTACAAATTGACCAAAGAGGGAAAGAGGCGGTATTTCGACGAGTTCATGGAGATCCTGCATCGCACCAAGTAAGCTATTCCTCCATCCTCGGTTTCACCAAGCCTATTCTTTTTTTCTTCTTTCCTTTTTCTCCCTTCATTTTCTTTTTGCTCGTGAGATGTCGTTTTTATTTTTATTTTTTTTAATCCGTTTCTGCCCCTTCGCTTTGTTCTCCTCATAAATTGGGTCTGGGATTGCCCTAGCCAATGGAATGCGAAGGGTCGGCTATGTGCGGCATTGGGGAACATAATACATGTGCTTGTTGAGAATGGTTTACTGACTTGCGTTTTTTTTTTCCCAAACAGAGAGTCAGTTATGGGGGCGCAAGATAGTGACACATGGTAAGCTCTGCACCCTTCTAGAAGGAGTTATGTTGTACAGGATCATCTCTAATCATTCGGCAGGTACCTTGTCTATGTCGGTGTCGTTCCCAGTGCGAGAGGGAGGGGTTACGCTAGGAAACTCATCGAATACGTGACAAAGGAGGTGTGTAGCTCAATTTTTTTTCCATTGTGTTATGGTTGGGTAGGGAGTGAGCACAGAGCACTGGATTATTCTACAGAGCGCTCTTGTTGCTTTCTCACCTACATCGTAGCCCCACCACCGCAGTCACCGCGCTCCACTTCACTCCGCCCTGTACACTACTTTGCGTGAGGGAGGAGGGGTTGAGAGCCATATAGCCCTATCATCTTCACCCCAACTATCCCACTCATGCTTGCGCTTCCACAAGTTCTCGTCATTGACTCCACCGAAGATCTGATGCTGACTTATTTCCCTCCTTTAGGTTGACGCACAAGGCGGCAAACCGTGTTATCTCGAAAGCAGCCACCCCAGAAACGTAGCCATGTACCAGAAACTTGGATTCGTGAAACAGCGACATATAGTACTCGGTCCCAACTGCAGCAATCCTGCTCCTCTGGACATCATGGTCCGCCCCCCAATGGATCGCCGGCGAGAGAATAACTCCTCGAGTCGCAAAATGTCGGTGGCAACCGGTCCTGGTCGAGTCCTCTCTGCATAGATGCATGGACCCGACTCATTTAATCAACAACAAAAAAATTCGCTACTTTCCCTCTCAACTTGATCATAAAACCTTCTCCGCCTCCACCTCCTCAGCGTCCGTAAGGAACCCCATTCGGCTGAACGGAGCGACAAACCTATGGCATATGTAATTATGGGCTTTGGTAATAAGGGTAGAACAACGACAAGATTAGGATGGATGGTTGATTTGCATCGGGCGGCGACATTCATGAAAAAGTGTTCTTCTCGCGGGAGTTTTTTTTCTTTTCCTTTCTTTCCCTTTCGTTTTCTACTGGTGTTTTGACAACCTTTTTCTCCCCTCTTGACTTTAATGCTTTTCTTTTGTCTCGATTACAGTATAATTATAAAGGACTCGGAGTTTTTGTGTTTTTATTTTTTTATTTTTCGTTTATTATCGCCCCTTTTACACCACTTACTTCTTTTTCTCCTTAATGATTTTTTTTTTTTTAATGGTTCCTTTTTCTGTCTCTGGCGGGTTTGTTCAAAAAAAACTGGGATGTTATTTGTTTTTTGTTTTCCTTTTTTTTCTTTTCAAGCATATTATACCTTGGTCCGGTTTAGACATTGGATATAGACTGGCATGGGTGCCCGGCATTTTTTTATTTTTACTTTTTCATTTTAAAGAGGAACACGATTAGAACTTTTTGCCTGCCATTTTACACGCACAGCTTAACTGTTGCGAGCGACGGGGGGAGCGTGCAGGGCAAGAAAATTATTATATATAGATCAATTACAATAATTCTATCCTATCATCCATCGTCTGTATGCCCGAATTCGCTCTCACTAATAACTGTACTGCAGACTGCAATTGTGATTGCGCACACGGCAAGCAAGAAAATGGAAGGGAAAGGAAAACACAATTCAGCGCATGGTATGATAGTATGGTGGCTTACTGAGTCATGCGGCGAACGAGCGAGCGAGCGAAAAATTTCTTCCGGCATCATCCTCTCTCCTCCGCCGCCGACCCCCCCCCCTCCCACCTCCCCTGAGTTTTTTTTTGATTCGAATGATTTAACCTACCCCCGTTCAACACGACCTTTCGAAAATTTTATATAGGCCCCTCAGGTTGGCAATCTCGGTGACGCCTTGAAGCAAAGATGGTGGCGCGATTAGTCTCTTCCTAAAAGCAGGGAATAGTATTGTTTCAACTGTTCGGTTCAGCTCGTCTTTCCTCTTTGCAAGCGCGGCAACATCCTTCCAACCGCCTCCGCCGCCTTCTTCCTCGATGCTATCCGGCGAGTCGGAGCTCGTGTCAACCTTCGGCAGTATTTCTGGAACGTAGAACAAGGCTAGTTCCCGTAAAAACGTGTCGAAGCACTCAAGTTCCGAGTACCAATCCACCTGGTCCAACGATTTATCAGTTCTGCTCGGTTTGCACAGAGGAGGGGGTGGGGGCCGTCTCACATTGGGTCCAAGCCGGAGAATGAAAGAGGGCAGCTTTCCAAGACTGGGCATGTAGCCCTTCAGCAAAAGCGGAATACTTATCAATTCACCCTGTTCGGTGATTTCCATTGAGAAATATTCCTTTAGCAAATCCCTTCTGCTGATGAGGGTGTCTACAATCTAAAGAAGAAAAAAAAGCAAAAAAAAAGCGTCTGGTTAGCGGGAAATAATAACCGGTCTCGTGGCTCATGAATATTTTACCTTATAGGCACTTTCCCAATCGAATTCATTGCTGGGGTCCGAGTTGACGTCTTCTGTTCTCTTTTCATCCTCAATGGCGATTTCTAGAATATCCTTCAATGCTAAAGGAGGGTTGAGACGGATGGTGCCATAATTTGAGAAGTCTGAAAGCCCAATTTGGTAGAACAGTTCAAAGGCAACAGCCGCATAATCGATGAGGTAGAGCTTTAGGCCGTGCTGCACTGCCGCCAAACGCCTTTGTTCATCAACTATTCCAACAAAGGTATGGTTGTGAAATAACTCGCAAAGATCCTTATGCTTGGTATCCCATGCTGTCTTCCTTAGTTTCTTTATGGTCTGATACTTGACGGAAGTCCATTGGCGATTGTCATCATACTCGTATTCGCCGCCCTCTGTGGTTCCCCCATCTTCCTTTTGAGATTTCGGCTGCAGCATGGTGGTAATTTTTCGATCACGTGTGTCGGCTCTCACCATATTGTAATCATAAGTTTTTTTAGGCTTCGCAACGAGTGGTTGTGTGCTTTCTTCCGCTCTACTTGCCGATCTTGCAGCGGCCTTCTGTCCTGAGGAGTTGCTAGGAACGGCCTTGGCCGAAGGAAGAAGTGCCTGTGTCAGTGCATAAGACCTAGAAGTGTCAACTGCCGCCAGCTTCTCTTGTAACAATTCGCATATTTTTTGCACGATTTCTTCCTCGTGAAGGAAGTTGACTTCCCGCTTGGTAGGATGTACGTTGACGTCCACCCGGTGAGGCTCAATATCCAAAGACAAATATGCAAACGGATGACCACCTTTGGGGAGAAACGGTGCGTATGTGGATTCAATCCCTTTCCTGATGGAAGAGGAATCCACGGAGCGATCTGCCTGGGAAGTTAGAACCAGTGCCTTGCTTAAGTCTATAGCCAAGAGGGGTTAGATCACTGTTGATAAAAAGAAGGAGCGTCGTTTTCTTGACATGATAATTGGCGTTACTTAGCATGCCCTTCGCTTTGAATCCAAGGTAATCGTCTGAAACTTCAAATGGGAAGAGCTCATTTGCAACAGCATTGCCGTGAATTCGCCGGATACGATCAGTGGTCGTGGCCCCTGCCGCAGTAGATACGCCCACATCTGCATCACCATACTAAGAGGATAATTTAGAACTTGACTTGAAGAGGTTTCAAAGAAGATGCTACCTTCTTACAACTAAAAGCAACGCCTCCGCAATGCACGGCATATCTACCAACTAAATCAAGAATCTTGGTATATTCTTCCGAGGGGCTGCGGAATGCTCGACGCCGACTAGGTACATTATAGAAGAGATCTTCGACCTATAGATGATGTTAGAGTTCATGCGGTTTGATATAACCAACTCATGATGCCGATCACAAGCATTGGTGAAGCACGTCAGACTAGATCTGAATGCATATCGCATATTTATGTGCGGTATGCAGAGCCAGCCCATTTCACAAATGTCTTTCAAGTTACGGGTAGGGGGGGGGGGAGGGCGATGCAGTGCATTAGAGAAGGGAAACGCACAGTGATTTGTGTTCCCTTGTTGCGGTGTACCGGCTTTGGGTTCGCAGGTTGACCCGGTTTTGGGGTAATTAACTTTGAATCTGAGTACGTTGCTCTATAATTTGAACAAGGTTAATTAACTAAGTGTTGAAAGGTGCCCAAATCTCGCATACCTTAAACCAATAGGCGAGTTTGCTGTTCTAGTCGTGATGGTCAGATGGGCAATGTGACTTATGCTCGCTAACGCCTCGCCTCGGAAACCATAGGTTCCAATAGACTGAAGATCCTCAAAGGACTGCAATTTCGAAGTTGTAAACCTTTCACATAGAATGGGCAAGTCATTTTCCTAAATTAATTTAACCAATCAGCTGTCATGAGCGAATTCCGCCTATAGTGCGCAGGGTGTTACTCACATCAATTCCATGACCATTGTCTGAGATTTGGAGAAGCTTCAGCCCGCCATCTTTCACAAGTATATCGATGCTGGAGGATCCCGCATCAACGGAGTTCTCGATAAGCTCTTTCAGCGCATGGACTGGGGCCACGATGATTTCACCAGCAGCTATCTTATTAACAACTACCTGGTCTAGAGGCTGTGCATAAACAGAGGCCGAGTCAGCACAAGCCACACAGCAAGGAGCCCCGATAAGGCACGGCAAAGGAGCACCTTTATTCTCCGGGGAAGCTGAGGAGCAGCAGAAGCAGGAGAAGGGGTCTCTGCATCGTCTGCTTTTCTCTTAGAACCTCTTGGGTCTGCGGAAGCCATCGGGGTTGAGTTGAGAAGTAGAGAGTAGAGAAGTAAAGGGAAGCTGTGGGAAAGATAGGAAAGCGGGGGTTGCCACACACACGCACGCACACACGGACAACGCAGCTATCAGAGCTTGACGCGCGAACACGACATGGATCATGGGTCGCCTCCCATCTGCCATTTCCCGTGATTGGGAGTGTTACCCGGCTTGAACACTGAACCTTAGCTATGGCACTGGAGGTGGAAATTGGGTTTATGAGTTTTGTTGTTAATATCATATGATACCGCAGCTGTAGGTATCATAGCATTAGGTAGGGTTATCATGGGGAGTGTTCGTGGGTGAAAAGTTTTCACGGGACTGTTGTTCCTCCACTTGCGTCTTAAGTATGTGTACGGTACGAGGATACGAGAGTAGAGAGGACGACTAGACAAGATATCGAACTTGACATCGACATCGACAACCTTCTGTGTGAAAAGGCGGAACGCGAATACGACTTACGGCGGGAATCGATTTGTTTCCTTTCATCTTTTGCTCTGTTAACTTGTTTGTGAACATCTGCTTTTCCTTTTTCGGATAGTTTGGTTGTGTTGGCCGTCAGTACTTTGTACGAGTTACGTAAGTTTTCGACGAGTAGGTAATCGTCCTTTCAACACGTGACTTTGGCGCTTCCCACAGACCTTTTTTTTCACGTTTGGAAAAGTGTCTAAAGCCAAAATTCTTTGCAGAACCCCGCGACATCAATTTTGTTTTCAACCCAAAAACCATGGGCAAGGCCGGTAAACCTCGGAAAAGGGATGGCAAGAAAAAAGGTAGCCTTATTGCTTCTAGGCCACCAACCTCTGCAGAGAAGACGGCCAATAATGCTCTCCGGGAGTCTATGGTTTTGCCTGTTGTCAGGAATCTCTCATCTACCTCGCCTAAAGAACGAGCGGAAGCCGTATCAGCGATAAACAATCTACTCCAAGATGCCACTTGTCGCCAATTACTGCTCCGCGAGAGAGTGGTGCAAAGATTGATGGAAGAGATGCTCAATGATTCTTCGCAAGAGGTCGTTGCGCATGCCTGGGGCGCTCTCAGAAACATCTCAGTGGATGAAGGTTATGGCCAGAGCATCTTCATGTACCGGAAAAATATTTTGACCCCAGTTTCAAGCGCCTTGCAAAAGGTATGAGACATTAAAGCCAATTATATTCGCAAGGCTAATATTTCGTAGATCTCATCTATGCTAAACTCTCTGCGCACCAGCCCAGGGTCCCTCAGTAGCACAGAGCAGAAGATTCTGTGGTTATATGCTGAAAATGTTATTGGCCTTATCGCTGGCCTTAGGTAGTCCTGAATATTGAGCGCTTAATTTGTTGATCGGTGCTGAGTCCTTCTAGTGACACAAGCGAGGCGGTGGTAGAGGCAATAGTCAAATTGGAGATCTTACCACTTCTTATGGAAATTCTCAACGAACCCTCGGAAAAGCTAGAAAGTTTGCATGAAACGACAGCCCAATGCCTCTACGCTCTCACCGAGGAAAGCGACGATTTTGTTGAGGCTATTGTTTCGGACCGTTGTGGCTACGTTCCTCTATTATTGAAGCTCCGCGATCAGTCAAACCCCAGCCTAAAGAGTCTCTATATTTGTGGTATGGGCCAGTTCTCTAATAATATTACATGCATTTGACTAAGCATAGCCATAATACCCAGGTTCCCTCCATAATATATCACTCGCACTAAAAGAGACTGATGTGGCTACTGGGCAAGAGATCTCTGATTTCGACATCGTACCGATTTTGACCAATTTTCTCAAATCAGCGCCTCCCGCATCTCCTACCCATGACGAACAAAAGGCCCTTATCTTCAAGCAACTTGTTCTAGAAATACTGGCCTCTATAGCAACGGAGGCAGCGGATGGGGTTCTGGAGGAAGCCTTAGTCGCAGACCAAGGTGATGAGGCAGATCTTATGAGTGAAGATGGAAAAGATGCAGCTGCCCCCAAGGAGCTAGATGAATCGCTACGAGCAGACATGGAAATGGTGGTGGGTGATGAGAGTAACCAAGAATCCCCAGGCTCTGCAGAAGGAACAGTGTTGCACTATTTGATTATGAGCACTGGGCCGGTTCTCCTATCAATTGTAAAATCGGGGGCCGGCGGTTTATTACCCATCCACACACGAGCATTGGGCGTATTAAACAATATTGCTTGGACTGTTGATGCAGCACTTTCCGAAGAGTCAGGCTTGTGGGAGAGGTGGCAGAAACTGGCTCACGAGATATGGCAGAGCTGCGTTACGCCTGTCCTCGTTGCTAATACTGCAGATGTGGAGCTCGCGGAAGCGGTTACTGGCCTTGCTTGGGCAGTCTCGAAATCTATGAGGGGAAACTTGGACATTTCACAAGGAGAGCACAGGGCATTCGTCAGCCTCTACCATGCAGCAAATACTGATGAATTGCGAACGAAATGCGTTGGCGTTCTTGGGTGCCTTGGCCTTGTCCAAGGGAGAATTGATGTCAACCAGGTATTTACCTTACACATCTTCCCTATCAGGATATGTCTAACCCGACCAATAGGAAATTGGTGTATTCCTTATGACTTTGATTGCTGGCGGCGCAAATACCCCGGTAAGCCCATTGGTAGAGGCATTGAATGCTATATTCGATATATATGCCGATGCAGAATTTGATTATGATGAGCCTGTGTTTGTCAAGAATGCCTTCCTTGATCACCTCTCAAGAGCAATATCTGGGGTCAGGGCAGTTGTAGGCATCCCACTCCCTCCTTTCCTAATCTATCCCACAAATCTCTAATGCCTTTGATAAATTTAGATTAAAAAAATCGATAAAAACAAGTTTCCAGAGGATCGGCTGAGAGCAGACGATGCACTGTTTAATTTGCAGCGGTTTATCGGGTATAAGAAGAAGGAGAGAGAAATTTGAGTACTCTCTTCTTAGGAGCACAGTGTTCAGTAGATGGCGCTAGTGATCAAACCTCCTGCGGGATTCCCTAGACTATGTGCTTTTTCTATTCTGTATTTTAGATTTTGTGGGTCATCCACCAAAAGTTAGCTACACTGTACAAATTGAATTTCACGTATTACTCCTTACCGACAAGAACATTTCTAGGCCCCACAAAGGGCAGCTACTTTAGCATGCATCATTTTCCGCCCTATTGTTGTCTGATTGAAATGTTAGCCTTAGGCACCGTGGAATAAGGTGCATATGCACGAACAATGTAGCTCACAACACATCACTCGGGTACGTATCTACGATTGGTGCCTTTTTTTATTATTATTATTTTTCTTGAAAGAGATCCAGTGACAAAATTTGAGACATACAAGTACCAACTTTTCTCGGCAGTTCCAACACCAAATCTCTCTCCACTCAGCCCTGTGACCGATCTTGAAAAAAGAGGTAGGTAGTTAGGCGAGAATACGCGCTTTCCAACAGCCGAGAATATCCGGGTTGTTGTGAGGTCAGCCACCCACTGTTGGTGCCCCCCCCCACACCCACCCTTCCTCATGTGATGCCACGAGCACTATTTTTTCGTTTCTCACCTTCCAAGTCATCTAAAATAGCATGTAAGGCCCGTGGGGTACCCCAGACAGGGAGATCGCCCTATGATGTCAGATGCCGCTCGGCAGCCACGGTAATCACTCGCTATGGCCTGAGCTTTTTGTCCCTGACACGGGGCGCTTAGAGGTGCCGTGCTGGTTAGTCTGCCAGTAGCCCCGTACCTGGCATCACATCTTCAAGGGTGGGGCGTATGTGAGATAAGCAAGTAGGCGACAGGCCATGCTCATCGCATAGAGGATCAATAGCACTCTCACCCTAGATTAATTTCCCGAGAGCCCTGGCTTTCTGTCACTGAGCCTTGGTTCCTGCGGATGCCCGGTTGGCTAACCGGCCGGCGGCGTACGTGCGTGCCATCGAGTGATGATACATGAATTGTGCGGTCTGGTTGCTTGGCTCATGTGCCTTTCCTGAAATATTGTAGCCGGGAATGGATTCCAGAATCGGGTTGCTGTTGGGAGTAGCGGCTACAGTACATAGATGAAGTACCGTGAGAACTCGAACAATCGGATCATGTTCTAGGGCGTTGGAACGCCTCTCATGGGAAGGTCTGGAGTTTTTTCCTTTCTTTTTTTATTTGTCTCGGGGAGCAGGGGTTTTTTTGGTGCGCCTTGAGATCCTTTTCCAGGGGAGGAAGTTTTGGACCACCTGGTACTGGTCCGTTTATCCGAGCTTTTACGGCAGATGTGCACCAGGCTTTTCATTCTTCCCTGCCTTGTCTAGCGTTTGATTTGATTTAACTTTATGGACCCGTGTTTCTTCCCGTGATCTTGATCTATAAACAAGAAACTTTCCAAGGAGAGACACTGTACGTTTTAGATCCCGTGTAGGTGACAGCGGCTGTGATCTCGGGACTTCCTACCCCTAGTGGAAAGTTAAATGTCATGTAATATTATTATAACTGTAAATTTTGGTGGAAGTGTGGGTTGTGGGTACACAATTGTTGGAATGACGTAGTTGGCCTGGTGAGATCCAATTGGTCACGGGCAGTCACTCGATACTCATATCGGGAATGAGAGTCTACTTTAGCTGAATCGTTTATTCTGCGAGGTTGCTCAGGCGATGGCTGGTTGGTCTGCTCTGTTCCTTTGCCGCCTTGAGGTTCCTAAGAAATCGCAATTTTGGGTGTTTTCCTAAATAGCGATTGTATCGTAGCTTATGGCAAAGGAGCTTAAGGCTCAGCCACAGCCCACGCATTGGCAAGAGTGGCGTAGCAAATAAATAAGTTTTCTGTAGTAACATGTGTTTATTTCCTTTACTTAACCAAAAGTTTTCTAGTTAGGCTGCTACATTTATCATACGTCAGTAGATCTGGTTGGGAGCTGAGCTCCCTAGCTATTGTAGGGTAAGCATATAATATTAAGTCCTAATCTTCCGAGCTAAATAGAAAAAGCTAACCCTATCAAGGATCAGCGGATCAGCGTAGAAGATTCAATGCCTAAGAAAGGTTTGACTTAGCGCTGTGCTCAGGGGAGGCTTATGTCCACTAATTTGTGTATACCTGTTTCTGGAGGGTCAGCTGAGATACATTGATAGAAGATCTTGTGCTATTTTACTGGCCGTAGTTAGCTTTCACCAGTAGCACCTACTCTGCCGAGTGAGTAGTGAGTGAAGGCAGTACGGCTGCTCGAGAGACCAACGGTTAGCATGAGGAAAGCCATAGCCGCGAGAATGAAAAAAACATATGTATCAACAACAGCTGGCTGCAGGCATGGTCTCTTTGGGCTCAGAGAAATCAAAGTAAGAGGGGTTTCAATTCTCCTCTAAGGAAAAATATGCCTTTCAATTCGCACAGAGAAGGAACTTGGGGGATTCGCATGCCGCCGGGATGGGGCGCTGGAGACTATCGGCTAGGTAGGTAGTGATAAGTATATAACAGTAATTAGGTATTCCTGTGCGAGTAGGGGGGGTCTTGTACAGTCGCACCCCGTTGTCCCGGACCTCACTCTCCCGGGTTTTTCGTTGTCCCGGACAATTTTTCGAGATTTTTTCAAGCTACATAGAAATACACCTCACTGTCCCGGATTTTGGGGGTTTTCGGACCGGATAGAAATTTAAATATTTCTAACCCCTGCTCACATAGAAAGTATATTCAGTGTCCCGGATTTTCTCTTTATACTAGCCTAAAATCTCGCATACCAGGAGTAGTCCCTTGTCCAGGAACACAGATAAAAATTTCCTCCTTGTCTAAGTCCTCTCCATCCTCTTCCCATTCACCCTCCTCACTACCCACAGAACCACTCACATACCCTAGTCCCAAACTTGAGCCAATTCCTCTCAGCGGATATTAAAGGGTTACCAAGGGAAGCGGAAGAGTAATATTGAGTGCTCGGGGGATGGGGAATGTCACAATGGGGAATGCTAATTGTAGGCATGCCAGTGTTACTGCTGCAATTCATCTAAACCTCATATGGCATAGCTGGAAGCTATATCTACTGAATTATCACTCGCTTTTCAGTTTTCTCAAGCATCATTTTCCTTAATCAGTTCGCTCTCCCGGATGTTTCGCTGTCCCGGACGGCTCACTCCTGATTTTGACCATCCGGGACAGCGGGGTGCGACTGTAGAAAGCACTTCAAACGTGTACCAAGGGGGTGCATTTTTGTAATGCCTCTCTATTTGGTAAGGGTAAAGGGTTATAAATACCAAAAAGTCAATTTTAAGGTTATAATATTATGTTCAATTTACACTCGCACCCCGCTATCCCGGATCGCGCTGAACCGGATACCCCGCTGAACCGGAAACAATTGTTGACAACGACAATTTCTCAGCAAATTTGACCTGTTGAACCGGAAGAGGGGGTGTTCGGATTCGTATGAGATTTTGGAAAACCTCAACCTGTTCCTATAGAATTTTGTTCTGCTGAACCGGATACCGAGGGTACTCTCAGTAAAGCTAGGATGAAAGAGGAAAAAAGGCGGGGTGGGGTGTAAATGGAAAGCGAACAAGTGAATTGATAAACAATAGAGAACCCATATCTAGATACAAACACTACTGTGTGACAATCAAGCAATGCCGTCAATGAGCTCAACCAAGAAAATGGCATTAACTACCCTCCAGAAATATGAACTTTGCTGTCTTCGTGCCCAAAATCCTCAGATGAAGTTGGCGGAATTTGCTCTTCTTGAGGAGTGCCCCCGGTGTCCTGATGGGAAACCATTGGCACTTTCAAGCCTTTCTGATCATTTGAAAGGGTGGAGAGAAAGGGTGAAAAAGGGTCTGCCTGCGGGTAAAGTTTAACTATAATCTTTCTGTTATGTGAAATACTAATCGAGGTTATTATAAACTATAGGAACTAGTGGAAATAAACAGAAAGAAAGGCCTAGTACATACCCATTTTTGGAACATTTCCTAGCACTTTGGATGGATGCTGCCGAATATGCCAAAGTGCCTATTACCGATAATGTTATTCGTGCTCAAGTAACAACAATTCGGCAGGAGTTGGAGAATGTAGATGTTGATAAATCATATGATGGGTTTAAGATGTCAAATGGATGGCTGAAGCGGTTCAAAAATCGGCATAACTTTGGTAGACTTCTTGCCTGAGGCCAATCTGGTGAAGTTGATCAAGCAGCTTTACCGGCACAGTGCAGACATCTATCGGCGCAGTTGGCAGAATTTTCCCCTCAGGACCGCTATAACTGTAATGAAAGTGGTCTAGTATTCAATAAACAACCTCAGTCATCTAATGTAAGGCTAGAAAAAGGGAAACAATTAAGAGGTGGAAAGGATGGTAAGGTTCGAATTACGACATTTCACATTGTTAATGAAGCAGGAACGGACAAAAGGAAGATATGAGTTGTGGGACGAGCCGAGAAACCACACGCCTTTCGACAAAACAAAGTCAATCCCGCGAATCTACCAGTAATATATCGTCATAATAAAATGGCTTGGTTGTTTACGGTATTGTGGTACGAATTCCTCGGAGGATTGAATGACTAAATGCGAATTGCTCAGCACTTTATCGCCCTTGTTACTGATAACTTCCCTACTCATCCTCCTCCTACCTCACCTCCGATCGACTACAAAGGTCCAAAACCTCCGCTTCTGACAAATGTTACCCTCATTTATCTACCTCCTGGTACCACTTCCTTTCTGCAACCTCTTGACGCTGGGATTATTGCCTCTTTTAAGGCAGCATATCAAAGACGCTATGCCCAATTTATGGTTCAACACTTCAATCTATATGGTGAAGCCCCTTCTAAATTGGATATCCTACAAGCGATCTACCTAATTGCAGACTCATGGGAGTCCGTTACTCAATCTACTATCGTTCATTGGTGGAAAAAAGCTTCAATTACCGAGCCTACTACCACCCAGGCGAGCACTGTTCATGAGAGTGAATTTGGGGATCCAGCAGAGGAGGGTGGAATAGCCAGCCCAGTTGAACAATTCATTAGTATTGAAGAACGAGAATGCCGGCAAGCTTTCACTGACCTAAGGAATACTGGACTAGCAGACTTTCAAAATGTTGAAGGGTGCTTTGATTCCTACTTTACTGGCCTGAATATCGGTGGTGAGGACGACGATGAAGAATTCATCCACCCAGAATTTCCCCTACCTGATGCTATCACTATTGTTCAGGAAGAGATCGCTGCTGGCATTCTACTCCGGTCAAAAGACTCTCTGGATCGAAGCGGGTCTGAGAGTGAGGAGGAAGCTACGTTCACAATCACTATAATCGGAGTCGAAACTGCTGCCCACTATACCTATGAGCTAGGACGATATTTGCAAGCCCTTCCAACCACTGATCTACCACTCTCTATGACTTCCAGTCTTTCAGTTGAATAATCAATATGTTTTTCTCATAAGCTTCACTCAGCCCTTCTCCGGTACCCCTCACTCCACTCTCTCTTTCTATATTTTCGTTACATATCTAATTATTTCTAGCTATCGCGACACTTACAAAACTAAACAGACTACCATTTCCCAGTTTTTCAAACCCCAGTCTGCAATTGCTGCCCAAGCAGACCTCAGCATACAACTGCCTACGATTGATGAAGGTTGTGAGAAGGATGGAATGGGCATTAGGGGTGAGGCGATAACGCTTGGAGGAAAGGGAAAGGAAAAGGCAATCGAAACAGGTCCTGCTAGCCCAGTGTTTAACTGGGACATAGGACTGAGATATCTTGCTACTAGTAGCACTTCGGAGGAGAAAGAAGAACATGCCACTTGTGTGCCCACAAGATGGAAAACCAATAGTGTTAACACTGCCTATGAGAATTTGTTGAGATAAAGCTCTTATAAGAATTGAGATAAACCTTCACCTTTCTTCAAGTAATGCAAACTCTCTCTCTCTTTCCGTTGTTCCGGATACCCCGTTGTCCCGGATGATATTTCTGAAATCTGGCCATCCGGGATAACGGGGTGCCAGTGTATGTCTATGCTCGGGGGTTTTTTTTGTATATATTTTAATTTTACTTTTGCTTTTTCATCCATTGTGTGAGAGGAAGGAATTCAAATACTTTGAATTTGTTATTTTGCATAAAAACATCTTTTTGTTTCTATTTTTATTTTCCTACCAACTAAAGAAAACCTGACCCTTGTAATCAGGATGGGTTTCGCATGATAATATCATAGGTATCATAATATGATGCCTCGCCTGCTGCAGACCTCGCCCTACCGGTAGGCGTATGGTCTGAGGTTGGGTTCTACGACCCCGTAGCAGGACTAATTTGCCCTAGCCTCTTATCGAGGGAGGCTAGAGTCTTTAGTCTCCCGGTCTTTATGTGGCAGGGTTTCTTGCTTCCCCCACGACCGACTACTGTACCCATTGCAACTCAGCATCGGGAGTAATTGAACTCCTTGGCTCCAGCTAATTGCGCAGGGCCTAACTGGTTCCTGACATCTTAACTACTACACTAGTTCGGTATTTTATGTAATGTTACTGTATGGACAAGTACTTATCCTGCTAGCAGATGTGTTTGGATTTGGATCCGCATTATTTTTTTTCTGCCTGATGACGATGGCGACAACACTATTCTACTATCAAACGTTGAATTCATTATAGGAGTAAATATATCTTAGAGGAAGAGAAATTATAACTTAAACATTGATTACAGGTAGCTAACTACTAAATCACTCCGCATGTAAAGGAACATAGAGGAGTGCCATAACAAGATATTCAGGGCTTATGATAGGGCATTTCTTTCGACTTCCTAGTATCATAGTTAGTCGTATCTAACTAACTCTTCGAGTGACTAACTATGAACATAAATCTCGTGATTAACACGAGTGACTTTGGGTGATAACTATTTTCATAATATGTCACTCGCGAAACCTACGCAAAGAATGGCCGAAAACCTCAACGGAACTCTAAGTCGCGGTAAAGACTAGTAGCTACGAGGAAGGGAGTTTCGATGTCTTCTTTGTGAGTGCTCGAACATAACTGGATAGCATGTTGTATTAATACCCGATAGTGCTAGAGGTGGGTTGCTGGTATATATATGAGTCATGATGATTGATAAGTCGCTGAAGGAGCTGGTAGGCAAATTTCTCTCTAGTGGCTCAGTTGTTGAAGGGGTGTGTGATGGGGATTTGAAGGATTGAAACTAGTGCTCTTAGTAGTCTACTCTAAGGTAGGGCGAGGAGAACAAAGGACGAGACCAGCCTCCTCTTTAGATGGGGTGGCTGCCTCGGTGCCGTCCAAGACGGGGTGGATCGCGGTCAACTGCAGATGACCAAGTGGGGTGCTTTACACGTTAGTACTGTGCGGTAACAAGCCAAGGTGAAAAACTGTAACTGCGAGTAAATAGAGGCGGCCGAGTTGAAGACAGGCTCTTAGGATGGGAATTCTCAGCTTAGGTGTCTGGCTTCGATTCGACTGTACATGTGCAAACAGCATGATAGTGCAACTAAACGGCCACAATGAGGAACAGTATAAAAAAAGTCTAATCATTATATACTTGCAGGAGCGCACACTTTCTATTCGTGATCCTATGAAATTCAGGAAACAAAGCAAAAGATTAGACTATTCGAATAGGTAGCCCTAGCGCTGTCCGATTAGGCGGTCAGAAGTGCTGATTAAAATTCCTCAAACTATATCAGACATCAGGCTTATTACAAGGCTATACTCAAGTAAAAAAGAATGTACAAACGTGAATAGCAGTATCAAGGAGGGCTAGGGCCAAATTGTGATATCAGAGCGCAAAAATGTTCTTTTAACCAAATAACGCCAATAGCTCCGTACGCGCCTACGTCGCCCACATCGTCTATAAAATCCTCTCTCATTCCCATCTTTCAAACATAACCCAAACACTCAATTCAAACTATTCCCGTCGGAATCACAAAATATGTCGTCAACATTGTGAACCATCCATGGCAGCCCAGTATCCTCCACCTTGCAATTCGAGATGTACTTTCTGTAATAAAACGCGTCCACCTCTAGCCAATCCCACAGCGCAGGCCTTCCCCACCAATCTATTAAGGGTAGTTTACTGTTATATACCGGCAGATCACCATTCGGGAGTGAGTCCAAGAGGTTGTTTTTCTCCATGAGGGGTTTCTCTTCGACGGCTTTCTTTTTCCCTTTCCGGGGCGAGCGAGTGTAAGATGGCTGTTCATGGTGTACAATCGCGAGCGACTCATAAGCGAACGCTGGATAAAGCATTACATAGCCTCGCGCCCGAATGATATCCAATATTGGGGCTACCCAAGAATCTGCCGCTGCATCACTCAGCGGAAAAGGTACCGGTTCAGTATCGTTCTCGGAGGCTGAGGATTTGTGGGGGTAGAGCAGGTTTTTTGAGAAGTAAGCGTGGAATTCGCTCCAGTATTTTGGAAAGAATAGTGCTGCTCGGGTATTCGGAACTGGGTACAGGAATGGTGACGGTTGGTTTCCTTTTGGCGGGGCAGGCACGCTGAAGGGACTGCTTCCGTTCAGATATGAAGGTGGCTCTTCAAGTGAAACGCCAAAGAGCGAAGCAGTATCGTGATACTGATAGGAGGAATACTTGTATTCAAGGGTCGTGAATAGGAGGTAATGATAGTACCACTTTGAAACTTCAGCATTGGAGTCAAGAACCAGGACTGATGTGTCGTCACTATCTGGATAGAAGGATTCAATGTACTGTTTCGCGGACTCGAGTGGATTCTTAGGGGCGGTGAGAGGTCGCCTGATGAATGTTCTGCTCGGGGAAGGGAAAGAATAACTTGAAAGAAATGATTTGGTAAACGGATGGAGGGGGACGGAAGGATTGAGGATGACAGTTAAACTCTTGGGTCGGTGGCGAGGGGTCGGATAGGATGCGGATTCCAAAGACTTAAGAAGACGTTCCAAGTTTCCAGAGTGTTTGTCTGCATGTATAACTATCTCAAAGCTGGGTTTATGCCATGCTAGAGAGATAAACCCAAATTTCGTAAGCCAACTCTTTTCGCGCGAAAGGGGAGGTAGAGAGAGAGGCTTGTAGGAAGCATACATGCAACTTACCACTTAAAGAGCCACTGTCTAACCTCGTAATCCATCTCAAACTATCTGCGGCGTCCCATGGGAGCTCAATTGTGGGTACCTGTAATTTCTTTGCCATATCTGTTATAGTGGCACTGAACCAGCTATCCTCGTGCTCCGCTGACATTATTAGCGCCTGAGGGTGCATAAAGTCTCTTAGATGCCTGAGCGCCGTTCTGACAACAAGTTTCTTTCGTTCCACCGACATCAAGCTCGCAAAATCAGCACGGGCATCGTGAAAGTTTGCCTTGCAGTCTGTATTCTCTTCCGTAATTCCGTTGAGTTTCCGAAACAGCTCTATATCCATGTCGCTATCCCCTATCAGTGCAAAATGGACATTGCTCCTCCCATACATAGACATCTCGCAGGCAATTCCGGCAAGCTTGCTAGCCGCATCTAGATTCCCCGCTGCGAATAGTATATTCCTATTCCAAATTCGGTTTCCGCCACCCGTAATCTTTGAAAGGCTAGCATATAAATGAGAGTACCGAACCGGAATATCACTACCCCTGCTGTAGAAAGATCTCGGATCTGGCACATGTGACCACTGCGTTGCCGAATTGAGAACGAAATAAAGCGCAAATACCACAACAGTCCAGCAGATATAAGTTGCGCGACGACTGCGTCGAGGGAGGCGGAAGTATGGGGCGGAGACGGAAGAGGAACGGCGTTTCCATGGGCGATCGTGGAGGTCGCGGGGGTCCAAAGGGGGAGGAGCCATCATTCCCGCATCAAAGAATGCTGACTGGTACAGCCTTCGGCAGTATCCTTATCGGGATCCAACTGGATCCGATGGGGAGAGCAATAGGAGAGTTGGAACTTGAAATAATAGTTTTCAACCGATTTGTAACATCTACGATCCCTCAAAACTTCGAATTCGGGTCCAGGTTTGGGGAACGGGTCCCGATGAAGTGTGTTGTGTTTGTTGGAACTGACCTGTGTGCTGTGACTCCTGTGAGGGTTGCTCAGAGGCCAAAACCTTACTAAGATGGAAGAAGCCAAGAAATAAATTGGAATGCTATCATACCACCACCCTCCGTCCATCCTCCCACTACGAATCCCATCAACTAAATTGCTACCCTTTTCTCTCCTAACCTCTCCTCCATCGACCGACATTAACTCTGCACCGTTATGGCAAAGGAGAACGAAAAGTCGGCCAAACTTGACAAAGGCAAAGGGAAAGCCGCAGATACTCCCGAAAAGAAGGATGGCGATACCTCTAAGGAAACGCAGGATAAGAATGGGAACGGAGCAAAGAAAGGAAAAAAGGATGAGCCCCAGGAAGGTATGGCTCTTTTCTGATAATGACGCCTTTCAAGTTGATGAAACTAATGGAAGATATAGAAGAGCTTTCAGAGGAAGATCAGCAGCTGAAATCAGAACTCGAAATGCTGGTCGAACGGTTAAAGGTTTGTCTAATCTTATCCTCGATCACCGGTGACTTAATCGATGACCATTTGATTTTCTAGGAGTCCGATACCGAACTCTACAAACCTGCGTTGGAAGCTATCAAAAACTTTATCCGAACATCGACTTCTTCTATGACTGCAGTCCCCAAACCTTTGAAATTCCTACGCCCCCATTACAAGTCCCTTACAGAGCTTTATGAGCAATGGCCAGAAGGCGAAAATAAGGTTTGTCTACAGCTCCTGGTATGATGGCTATGGCTATAGGCTAATTACCAACAGGTTGCCATGGCCGATGTCCTTTCCGTTCTCGGGATGACTTACGCAGATGAGAACCGATTGGACTCGCTCAAATATAGACTATTGGCTCCTATGGAAGACCCTGGCTCGTGGGGTCACGAATACGTCCGGCATTTGGCTTTGGAGATCGGCGCAGAGTTCACTTCGCGCCAAGAAAAGGAAGAAGATACACAAGACTTAACTGACTTAACAATGTCTCTTATCCCGTTCTTTCTCAAGCATAATGCGGAAGCAGATGCTGTTGATTTACTATTAGAACTGGAGATCATCGACAAGCTTCCGCCTTTCTTAGACGAGAATACCTATCAGAGAGTGGGGCTATACATGATCAGGTGCGTTTTTGAGGCAGGGCTCAAAAAAAAGGTCTATATTGAGTTCTTACTGACGTTTTGCATAGCATGGTACCTCTCCTATCCCCCCCCGATGACAAAACAACCCTCGAGACAGCGCATTCTATATACCGCAAATACAATAAGCTAGCACAAGCGATTACTCTCGCTATTCGTCTTAACGATGTAGACTTGATAAGGGAGGATCTTGATGCCGCAGAGGATCCGGTGCTCAGGAAACAGCTTGCCTTCCTTGTTGCTCGGCAACAAATCTCACTGGATACCCCAGATCAGGACATAAATGAGGCGCTTAACAATACACGGTTATCGGAGCACTTTGCGGCTCTCGGGAAAGAGCTCAATATCCTCGACCCTAAGACTCCCGAAGACATTTACAAGTCGCATCTTGAGAATTCCCGCGGCCCCGGAGCAAGTGCGGACTCTGCTAAACAGAATCTCGCGAACAGCTTTGTAAACAGCCTTGTTAATGCTGGATTTGGAACGGATAAGTTGATGTTGGTTGAGGATGAGAGTAACAGCTGGGTTTACAAAAATAAAGAGTCGGGGATGCTTAGCGCAACTGCAAGTATCGGTATGTTGTACCAGTGGAACGTCGCCGGATTGGATGTTATCGACAAGTACATGTATCAAGAGGAGGAAAATATCAAGGCCGGGGCCGCTCTCGCCATTGGAATTCTCAACTGCGGAATCCGAACTGAGCCAGAGCCTGCCATGGCTCTTCTCTGCGACGATAGTTATCTTGAAAGCAAGAGCGTTCCAATTAGAGTGTGTGCGATTATGGGTCTTGGGCTCGCCTATGCTGGGTCACAGCGAGCTGAATTCCTGGAACACCTCTTACCGATCATCGGCGATTCCTCCATTACATTACAGGTCTCTGCCATGGCTGCCTTGTCCCTTGGCCTGATATTTGTTGGGTCAAGCAATGGCGATATATCCAGTGCGATTATACAGACATTGATGGAGCGGGCAGAAGGAGACGATCCTTCATTGAAAGATAAGTGGGGCCGGTTCCTTGCGCTGGGCCTGGCACTTCTATTTGTGGGGCGGCAAGATGATGCGGATGTCACCCTGGAAACCTTGAAGGCTATTGAGCACCCTATTGCCAAGCACGGTGGGGTTTTAGTGGACGCTTGTGCTTATGCTGGAACCGGTAACGTGCTGAAGTACCAAAGCATGCTACACCTCTGCAACGAACATATTGATACCTCTGAAGACGAAAAGAAGGGCGAGGACCTATTCCAGTCTTATGCGGTATTAGGATTGGCGCTCATTGCTATGGGAGAAGACATTGGTGCTGAAATGGCTTTAAGACAATTCGGCCATCTAATGCACTACGGAGATGGAATTATCCGCAAGACTGTTCCCCTAGCAATGGGTCTTCTTAGCGCATCAAATCCCCAGATCAAAGTCTATGACACCCTTTCTCGCTACTCACACGATAACGATATTGATGTTGCGGTAAACGCAATCTTTGCTATGGGGTTAGTTGGTGCAGGAACAAATAATGCACGTTTGGCACAACTCCTGCGACAGTTGGCAAGCTACTACCACCGGGACCACAACTCACTCTTCATGGTCAGGATAGCACAGGGTCTATTGCACATGGGCAAGGGAACTCTAAGCTTAAATCCATTCCACAACGACCGAAGTGTGCTGAGCAGAGTCGCAACTGCTGGTTTATTAACAGTATTGGTGAGCTTGATAGATGCTAAGAGCTGTACGTATCCCTGATATGGTCTTCCCCGATCACTACTCCTGGGATCAGTGTTAACTCAGCGCTTTCTAGTCATCCTCGAGTCATCACACTACTTGCTGTACTTCCTCGTTACAGCGATGCATCCCCGTTTCCTAATTACACTAGATGAGGATCTCCAACCCTTGCCCGTAAACGTACGAGTCGGTCAAGCAGTAGACGTAGTCGGTCAGGCGGGTCGACCAAAAACTATCACCGGCTGGCAAACACAGAACACACCAGTATTGCTGGCATATGGCGAGAGGGCGGAACTAGAGGACGACGAATACATCTCTCTGAGCAACAATCTTGAGGGATTAGTCATTCTCAAAAAGGTCAGCAACAATCTAGCATGTTCCCTAGCTATTAAAACCAACGCTAACCCACATTCCGTGGAAAAATAGAACCCCGAATGGCAAGGAAGGGACTAGAAGGTTAAATGAAAGAGCTCCATTGTGGAGTAATTCTTGTTGATGGATGGCCAATTTTTGTCTAGAAAGCGAAATTCATAGTTCTTTTTCCACCCATTTCTGCTGCTAGGCCTCTAGTGAAAATTACCAATGCATGGTTAATTATAACCTTTTTTTGCCAATGTTGATTAATCTTCTACCAGCATCATTCATGTTGTTCGATACACCAGTCGGCGAGTGACCTTTGGTGACGTGCAGCTATTGTGAATGGCCCATACAGTATCAAGGTAATATGCACATAAGAGCATAAAATTCGGTAGTACTTATTTCTTCACGAAAGGATAGAAAGAGTATTTCCGGAAGCTCAAAGGCGCATTGGTAACCTATATCCCTTATAATAACGTAACTCCCCATCACCGTAACAGCGCCAAAACCCATACAAACGTTGGGTCATATACCATCATCCAGATATCACAATCCCAACGCCTGTTAGGACACCCCTCCAGAGGTAAGAAATATGTTTGAGGGAGTCATAGAGAACCAAAGCCGAGGCTGGATCATTGTATAGATATTTCGCTTTGGTGGAGAGACCTTCAGACCTGATGCATAATTGATCATGGTACTGTATGCCAAAACTCCTAAGCTAATCAACAAACCCGCTCTCCAAAACCCAGCCCAAAGCACTATGAATTAAACCTAGATTCTCTATAACGTATTACACAATAAGTAATATGACACCCCTCTCTTTTATCCCAGGTTGGCTCCATTACCCGACAAAACCTAACATCCCCTAAAAAATACTGATATATGAAACAAAAACAAGTGATACGCCAATGCAACCATCCCTCCTTGTCTCTCCCAACAGCACAATTCTATACCAACGAATACAAAAGAATCTTCCACTCTAATCCTCATCAAATTTGCCAAAATCAGTCAACAATACACCATCGCCGCCCTCTAGCAGCCCTAATGTCCCGCTGCCGCGAGTCATAACCCACTCTTTTTCGACCCTGAAAAAGATCCACACCCATCTTCTAAAGATCTCTAGGAGCTCCAGAAGGAATATCCCTCCTTCCATTTCGTTGATGTAGTCCAAATGAGGACTAAGCTTGACACTCCAGGTTCCCCTGAGCAGGAAATCAATAATGATGGCACCGTAGTAGAGCTCCTTGTTTACGAAGTGCCGGTTCGGTCTCAGCCCGTACGGATGTTCGCTCGAGGAGCGGCGAGAAGAGAACAGGGTCAGTTCCCAATCTCTTGCGACATCCCAGTAGAACGAAAACAGCGAGTTGATCACCACAGAAAGTAGCCATAGTTTCGAGAGGGTTGACCGCGAGAATATATGTGGCTCATCAGGGTTGTTGTATCCACGCTGCAGCGCACTGCACAGGATTACTGGGAACGCCGAGGCGTATTTGGCAGAATTGTAGAGATGGATTCGTCGCTCTGCCGACGGGAAGCCCTTCCGGCGGGCTCGAACATACTCGATCAAACACTGCCGTAACCGTATCAAGTAGGGTATACTTATGGCGAGAGGCATAAGGTATATCCCACCAGCAGAACGGTTTGGGATGGGGTTTGTCGAAGAGTCTCCACTGAAGAACATACAGACGCACACCGCAAAGTCCCCAAGAACCTTTGCATACGAGGTCAAGGCATCGGCGAGAAGTATATCGACAAACCGAAGGTCTGGGTGGAGCCCACCGATAATAACCCGACGAAACATCCTATTTAGCCCAATTAGCTGCCTGTGGCTTAAATTACTGCCCATAGGTCATCCAACATAGAAAAAGCTTCCACGATAGCATAGCCAAAGGTGACTTACCTTAAAAACCTCCAGCGACCCCGCTGGTGCCAGCCTCCAAATGGCCATAAAAATATACCTACGACTGCAAGGAACAGTAATACAGGCAGCATCTGCAAGTTCTTGACCGCCTCCTCATTCCCAGCAGTAAAAACCCAAAAGGCTACGATGTTCGCCCCAAACAACAGCGCCAATAAAGAGGCGACCTGGTAAACTGACCTGTGAAGCGGAGGTTCGGAGGAGCCACGAGTATACCGTAGCATCGGCGAGGCATCGATCCGGACGACCTGGAAATAGTGTAGATTAAGGCCAAACAGCCATATTCCTGCTCTCTTTCAAGAAATCCAATCAGTCACGAGGCCGATCAAAATAAGGTGGGTTATTGAGGGTCATGGCAGACCTAAAATGGTAATCAGGAGAACTCGATATGGCAGTGGGAGATAGACACTTAACGACTCAATGGGTTCCTCCATCCTATGAAAGAACCGCCAGCGAGCGGAAGACAAAAGAGCGACTAGAGTTAGAATGTCAAATAAAAAATTTGGAGGTCCGACACAAGATAATTTAGCGATGAAATTCAAGAAAGGAGTCGTGTGCAGAGGGTGGCGAATCAGATAAGCAGCGAACGTTTACTTCCGCCAGGGGTCCATTCAGCCCAGCGGCTCTGCCACCCATTTTTTCTCTTGGCAGTCCACCAGTGCCTAATAAAACCCTTTTCAATCATCCTTTTCTGCTATTCGTACCTCAACCTCTACTTTCCATCCCTCAAACAGAACGCAATTCAAAGCACACCGCAACCAATAACAGC
>Ga0307507_10004502_pt1 | contig 24588 bp, 7 predicted proteins | sample 7_EM_MG_FD_207223 | JGI IMG/M metagenome (GOLD analysis project Ga0307507, IMG submission 207223) | Populus trichocarpa ectomycorrhiza microbial communities from riparian zone in the Pacific Northwest, United States - 7_EM | ecosystem: Host-associated > Plants > Roots > Unclassified | place...
AGTATATTAAGACACGCCTAAATAAACTATAGAGGGACCCTAGGGTGCCCTATAGGAGAAGGAACCAATAACCCCAAAGTAGGGAAGATATATTAGGAAAACAGGTGGAGAAAGCAGAAGAAGAATAATACGGCACTAGGGCCCAGGCCTATATAGAGGAGAAAGGGAGACACGTAAGAGGCTAGCAAAAATAACAGTAAGGGAGAAAAAGGAGCCAAAGTAGAGCATAAAAGAGTACTGGAAAACCATCTACCGTAACACAATACTAGTTGGACCAATACTGGAGAGACAAATAGGAGTTAAAGGTATAGAGGCAGACTTAGGCAAGGGGAACCTAAGCCATAGCATAGGTAATGCTATAGGGGGTAAATACCTAAGGGCTCTAAGAGGGCCTAATAAAGGCAGAAAATATAATAGCAACACTCTTAAGAACAGAAATAATAGGACTAAAAGATTAGCTTTACTAGGTAAGTGTCCTAGTAGGTAGCCTAAGGTGCGAATATAGCTGGCTAAGACAGATACTAAAATACGTAATACTGTTATACCCCTTACGCACTAGCCAAGAAGCAATACTCTCAGCAGCTGGCATAGAAAACTATAATACACTACTCTTAACATAGAAAGGCCTTAAGGCGGCTACCCAGTAGCTCATTAGCCAAAATATACTAGACCAGTTCTGGGTTGCAAAGGAAATAGCAATAGAAGGTAAAAGGGCGAGTAATAGGCGCCCCCTAATAACTCTACAGGAGTAGAGTACAGTGTATAATACTAGCGCGTCCGTAGGTTTATTACGGCAGCAGTAGTTCCTAAGGAGGTCAAAAAGTAAGGTAGTAGAGCACCACTGGTGACTTATAGGCGACTTATAAGCAAGCCCTAAAAGGCGGGGAGACGGATCACAGGGTTTTCTTAAATAGAGTTTTCTCCCCATATATATATAAGGAGTAGTCCGCGTGGGCCCAACAGGGATCCGAATTAGATGTTAAGCAATGAATAATAATAATAATTAGGTTTATATTATTAACAAAACCTATCCCCTAGGTCGCTCCTTCCTTAAAGAAATTAAGTAGGTTGCTTATAAAGAAAAGGAAGAGTATAGATAAGAGGGGTAATCCTTATAGTATTTCTGTTACAACTATAATAGGGGGGCTCTAGTATCCGCTAAAGACTAGTAATGTTTCTTTCTGGCCTATAAACCCTTAAACAAATTATATAATCCATTCTAGGAAGCCCTTTGCCCTAAGGATATATAGAAGGCGCTTATAGGGTACGTTATTATAGGCACTATTAATATCTAGGCTAAGCATTAATACTATAAAGTCCCTTTACATTGCCTATGTAGATTTAATAGTAGCGGTAAGTAATATAAGTGCTAATAGTGTTAAGCGGTTCTTTCTTGCCCCTATTTAACTTTATAGTAATAGGGCATATTCTGTAACAGTGCAGTATAGTGAAATTGAATAAGCGACTTGATTTTAAACGTAGCTCTAAAGTCTCTATATATATATATAAGGAAGATGCAGGGAGTAGAGATAGGTGGCAAGAATTACAAGGGTAAGCAGCTGAAATGGTAAGGTATGCAGGGGTAAGCAGCTGAGGTAGTGAGACGGTAGTAAGCAAGTCCGACCTTAGGTCAACAACAGCATGGTACTAGTAGTCGGTTATACACCCCCCCAGATTTAATGGTGTAGTTAAAGCTATAGAAAACAAATGAAGGTAGAAGCTATACCAAAATAAGAAATTTTAGATACAATTTAGGAGTAGTAAAGGGATAGGGTAACGTTCAAGAGTCTTTATCAGATAATATAGTAGCAATTTAATGTCAAATATCCACCAAATTTAATTGCTTTATCCATGCCTCGTGCCTTTAATAGGGTAGGATCTTAGTAAGTCCATTAGTAGGCATCTTATCTATAGGGACCCATTGGACGTTAATCTTTTTGTCTTGGACCTCTTGTCTAAGCCAGTGCTGATGGACGTCAATATGTCGAAGCTTGGTGTTAAGCTTTGGTGTATCCTGTCTTAGGAGTTGTATAGTCTGCATATTATCGCATAGCAGGGTAAAATCGCGTTTTAAACTAAGACCAACTGCCTTAAAGAAACGCTGCCACCAGATAATCTCAACAGCAGCTATAGACAGGGAGAGAAGCTCCGCTTTAGTAGTTAAGCGAGTTACTAATTGTTGTAGGGTTGCCTTCCAATTAATCAGTCCTCCAAATAGCATAAAAAGGTATCCTTAAGAGCTCCGTCTGGTGTCTTTATAGTCCGCAAATGCTGCGTCGGATACTCCGTAAAAGGTGACGTCTTCTCCTTTAGGGTTTCTAAAGTAGATGTATGCTCTAAGTACTTCGCCAGAGTATTTAATAGCTGTAGATTTTATTCTAAGGCAATAGGCGATGGCTTGGTTTAATATATTAAGGTGCTTTTAATTTGGACTAGTAAGAAATTCGGCTAGTTTTAAATACGTCTTGGCAACATTAGGCCTTTTAAAAACAGCGAGGTGCGCAAGGGAACCAACCCGTTGCTAGTAGGCTAGTATTCTTTAAGGGTTCGTCTACTAGTTGGTCGGAATTAGTTCTTTAGCAGGAAGTAATAACTTAGAAAATTTTCCTAGTTAAATATTAAATCGACTGGCTATCTTTTCAATATAGGAATCTTAGTAAAGCTAGAGCTTTCTGCTTACCCAATCTCGCTTAATTTAAATTCCTAGAAACCACTATAGGTCTCCTAGTGCACGGATCTCGTATTAATATAGAAGTTTAGCTTTAAATTCTTCTAGTCTTTAAATGTCCTTTTTGGCAAATAGGACGGCAATATCGTCTACATAAAAGAAGACAATAAGTCGTCTATTAGTGTAAAGGCAGTTCGTACCTAGGACAGGCTTTAATCCGAATTTAGCCAGTATATTAGTAAGCTCTTTATACCAAAGTAGTAGTAAGACTTTTAATCCATATAGCGCCATAAGTAGCTTTAAGATATGTCCGTTTTAATTAAAGCCTTCTGGGCAGTAACAGTAGACTGGCTTGTCTAGTCTTGCATTCGTAAATACATTTACAGCGTTATACTATTAAATCTCCAAATCAAATGCGGCTGCTATAGCCATGAGGGCACGGAATATTCGAGCAGCTAAGGTTGCTGCATAGGTCTCTTCTTTGGTGATCTACAGGTCTCCACAGACACACAGTCAAGCCTTTAGCTTTTGAAGGTAACCGTCGCCGTTAAACTTATATTTAAAGACCTATTTTAGTGGAAGGATCTGCTCATTATATGCTTCTTCTTTTGGTACAGTCTCAAATGTCCCTTGGCGTTTTAGGTCATTGTATTCTTTTTCCATAGCCTTTTAAAAGCCGGTAGTTAAAGGGTGCTTTCTTAGCTCTTTAAGGTTCCTTGGTTTAGGTAGAAGATTATCTTAATATAGGGAGGATCTAGTTCGGTTAATGTCCTTTACTAGTCCTATAGCAAAGCCAGCGTAGTAACTAAATAGGGTAGGTATATTGGCTAGTGCTACTGCGTACACTTAACGTTGAATTCGTTTGGAACCTTCTAGTAGGACAAGGTCGGCAGAAGGATCGGCCAAGACCTCGTTAGCTCGTAGAGCTATATTTAACGGTTCTGACGAACCTAGCTAGGTAGGAATTGCTTCAATTATATCCAGGATATTGTCTTAAAGTCCTCCCAGTGTGGTATTTATTTCTGGCAGATCTGGAGATACTGTTCTGCTAGGAGTCGGTAGCTGTTCAGTGTCCTTTACAGGAAGCTCTACTGAATCGTTTAATATAGTCGTTTAATTTGCATTTAAGGTAGGTCTATATAAGATAGATTTATCCTCAGATTTGTCCTTATAGAGAGGTTCTAGTAGACTAATTGCCTGGATAGTGTTTTCTAATGCTTCCCTAAGTAGGTAATCGATGTTTTAACCCTTAGGGTCATAGAACGAGGTCTTATTAAATATAACGTCTCTGGTTCAAATGACTTTGTAAAGGCTTAAAATCCAGATTTGGTAGATATTAGTTAAATTATAGCTGACCAGATATCTAATTAATGCATAAGGAGCTAGCTTGTCTCCTTTTCTAACTTATTTATTCAGCGTATAGGTCTTACAACCGTATTCATGCATGTGGGTAAGTGTTGGCGGCTTGCCATAGGCGACCTTGTACGGAGTTTTCCACCCTAGTTGCTCATTTGGTGTTTAATTAAGTGCATAGCCAGCAGCAAGGAAAGCCTCTGGTCCTAGAGATAGGGGTAAAAATGCTTCTAGCTGCATAGACCTTGATCGTTTTATAAGGGTTCTTCCAGATCGTTCTACTCCACCATTCTATTCTTCGGTATATGGTGCTTGGCATTTAAAGGTAATGCCTTTATCTGCACACCACGTGTCTAGGATATCTTCTGTTTATCTAAATACTTGTTCGTTATTACTCCAGAAAAAGACAACGTCTTAGTAGAATCGTGTCTTAATTAAGCGGTAAGTCTTGCGAATAGTAGGTAGGACAGTAGCTTTGTCCCTGTTCTTAGAGGTAAATATAAAGTTAAATTTAGAATACGTGTAATAGAAATGCATAATATATCTATCGCCGTTATACCCTAGTACTCCGAGGTAGATAATATTAAATGCTAGCCGTTCGAATGGTTAAGTAGCTAGAAATTCGTGTTCTCGTCTTTAAAAGATCTGCTATGTATACTTTACTAATAAGTAAACTTCACATTCGATTTTAAGCGGTGCTCGTTTATTGGTTTTAAATTTGGTCAGCTCTACGCCAATAACGTGCTTAGGAAGCTGCGTAATAGCATTAGGTCCTGCATGGCCGAGTATTTTATGCCATTTTGTAGCTATGGCTCCGATTGGTTTACGGGCCATGTGGCTAGGCTAGTACCTCTTAGAGGTTAAGAATATTGATTAAGTCGAATCTAGGGTACTCGTAGGCTCTCTATACATTAGTGCCCAGTGGCCCCCTAGTCGTTTCGCATAGTAGACTGTTTCGCTAGTTGCTAAACGGTAGAGCAAATTTCGCCTTAAGTCAAAATGGATGTCGTTCTCAGTGGCTCTTAATAGCGCTACGATATTTATAAACATAGTAGGCACTAGCGCTATATAGGATAGCTTCATTTTTAGCTTTCCAGTAGGTGTATTAACAGTAATGGTTACTATTCCGTAAGCTTGTATTTTTTTAAAATTTCCGCTAGCAATTAGGTAGTCGTCTTCTGCTGCTAGGTAGGAGAAGGTGAAGTCTTCTTCGTTATTATAGACATGGGTATCTACGCCAGGGTCGAGTATCCAGGTATTCTAGAGTTCGAAAGAAACTTAACCAGTACTAAACACGGCAGCATAGCTAGTTAGTTTGGTAGAAGGTAGGGTTTTAGAATTAAAATTAATTATAAATTCTATGCTTTAATTGTTTTTCTTTACTTCCTATTCTCTTTTTTAAATTCGGTTGACGATGCGTTTAATCCAAGGTGTAGATAAGATAGCTTCATCTACTTTCTTCTGGATGTCTGCCCTTGGTCTCCATCCTTAAGGGCGCTTGTGCTCGGCGATGTAGTAGCATTCGTTGAACCGATATACAAGGCCGCATATGCATTCCTTGTTCCATCTCAAATTTGAATTTAAATTGCTATTAAAGTCTAAATTAGAATTGGAATTTGCGTTGCCTTAAAGAGTTACAAATGCGGAGTTATTGGCAGCTAAGGTAGACGATGCTTGCTGCATACAGTAGTGCTCCTTGAATTCCTCAATAAGGTCGATAATAGATAGGGCCTCTTTGTCCTTCTATTCTTTTCAAATAAGATCTACTTCTAGTGCTCCTACAAAGCTAGAAAAGATGGGTTTGATTACTTATACAAAGTTATAGTGTGGCCTAAAGCCTTGTACGTCTGGAAGCTTCAATTCCTCTGCTAGCTTGTAGACGCTCCTCTAGTTATTTAACCATTTTTCGATGCTCTGCTTTTTGTTGTAGGCTTTGAGAGCCGTGTATTAATTTAGGACATCGCGCTTTTAACCTAGGGAGGTAGGGGCGAGTACAGTCTTCAATTCTTAAAGGCGTTTATATACCGTTCCAAGGTCTTTAATAAGAGGGAGGTAGGCTACTAACGTCATACAGACGATATAATTGCTGATATCGTTTATGGCTTGCTCTTGCTTCTGGTGCACACAGAGGTCGTCCTTGTACTCAGCGTAGAGTTAATTGTACGCAATGAGTTGGTTTAGATCTAGCTTGGCTATTAATGTAGCAGTAGGAAGCACGTCTCTTGGAGTAGGTTAACTAGGTAACTGCAGCTTTAGAAGCTTATCTTTCTTCTTTAATAGGTCTATATACTGCCATACGTTGTTTATTTTAGCAGTGTCTTAAATAATAAAGAACCATTACATCTAATCAGATGGCTTTTTAAGGATAAGGTTAAATTTTAAATAAGGTCCGTTGGTATTGGTTATTATTTTTAGAATTTGACAGGTTAAGCAGGGTCCTAGGTTAGCGTCTTGGCGAAACCTTATTTTAATGTTCCGAGCTTTTGATTTAATTCGTCGGTTCGTTTGTCTATTAGGTACATTCGTCAGCCAGGTACAATCGTCCGTTCATTTGGTAGGTAAAGAAGCTTAAGACATTTACAAAGGTGGTAGAAGTAGTGACTTCGTAAATAAGGTAGTAGATTAATTAGTTTAGCAGGTAGTGCAATCCGGACTCATAACTGTAACAGTGCAGTATAGTGGAATTGAATGAGCGACTTAATTTTGAACGTAGCTCTAGAGTCTCTATATATATACATAAGGAAGATGCAGGGAATAGAGATGGGTGGCAAGAATTACAAGGGTAAGCAGCTGAAATGGTGAGGTATGCAGGGGTAAGCAGCTAAGGTAGTGAGACGGTAGTAAGCAAGTCCGACCTTAGGTCGACAACAGCATAGTACTGGTAGTCGGTTACATATTCCTTAGCCGTGTCTGCCATATGGTCTACTACTACCCTTTCTAAAATCTTGCTAAGGGTGTTTTCTAAGGCAATAGGGCGGTAGCTTCCTAGGATTAAGTAATCTGCTTTACTTTCTTTTTATAGGATAACCGTTGTCATAGATCTTCTAGGTTGCGGGTAGTAGCCTATAGCAAAGTACGCTCTAGCTACATCTACAAGCCAAGGTGCTATAAGTAGTCTATAGGTCTTTAAGGCCTCGTTTAGTATCCCATCTAGACCTAGTACTATATTATTTAAAAGGCGGCTAATAGTTCTAGCCATTTCCTCTATTATTATATCGCTATTAACCCACAGGCAAGTTACCAGTATTTCACCTATAATATTACTAAGGTCTACTGGAGCCGGTTAGGGGAAGAACCTTTCTATAAGGATCTTTGCCTTCTTATCATTATTATTAGTGGCCTATAACTCCCCTACTCTTTATAGAGGTGGTAGGTATAGGTCTCCTACTAGGCACCCTACCTTTTTCTTTACCTATTTTGCTATAGCCCAAAGGCCCTTATTATAGGGGAGGCTCAGGTTAAAAGTATACTTATTTATAAACCGTTTCTAGTTATTCCTTACTTCTTTTTTTAGGGTATTCTTTAACTAGTTTTTTATATCTTTATATTATCTCTCGTCTTTAAAATCATGGCTGCTTATGTATTTCCTTCTTGCTTATTATTAGCTGGTAATAAGAACCGCGCATTATATAGACTATGCGTGTTACGCGTAGGGGCCCGGTTTTAAGAGCGGGCAGTACTCTTCTAGCCCATTTTTAATTACTGCCTAGATCCTTTCTAGTCTTCAGCTAATTTCCTTAGGGGTAGCTAATAAGCCTCACTTGTTTAGTACTAGGTGGATTTCTTCTAGGTCTTAAAGTTATTATTTAACTATATTAAGGAAACTGTCTGTCTTAAACTTCCTTATTACATATCTTTTACTATTTAGTTGCGCTTTAATATCCAGGTCTAGCTATATCTAGATAGGAATATAGTCTAAGGCAAGTACCTATTCTTCTTTAGGGTTATACCTTTTAAGTCTCTGGTATAGGCCTTCATCTATAAATATAAGATTAATTATACTTCTAGCGGTGCCTTATTACCATATAGTTGCTCCTAGGGAGGTGGCCAGTTTAAGGCCCTAGATGTCTATAGCTCTTAATAGGCACTCTACCTATTATTTGGCAGCAATATAAATACCCCCCTACTATAGGTGGTAGAGGTTCATGTCTCCTAACAGAATAAACTCTATGCCTTTAGTTTTTAGTAAGCTTATTACCAATATAATATTCTCTATTTATAGGACCCCTTTAACCCTAGGGTTATACATATTAATAATTTATACTGGTCCCCTATATATCTGGATTATTATAACTACAATATCTAGGTTAACTATCTGCCATAACTATAAGAATAGGCTAATAGCCTTACTAATTATAAAGTACACGCGTGTAGCTGCTTTTAGTTCATATAGGAGCTAAAATCCTTAGGGGCAGTATATTAATTGTATATAGGTATTATAATACGGCTCTTATATAGCAAGAATATAGTATTTCTCTAGGTCTAGACTGTCTAGTAAGGGCCTTACAAGACGGTAATTTATATTACTGCAGTTATACTATATAATGGATAGGTGGCGGACCCCCAGCAAGGGTCCTTTATCTTTCCTTTATTCCTCACTTCTTCTATTTCTACTTTCTTTAGGATTTTTAGAACTTCTATCTCTTATATCTACACCCTAGTCGCTACTTATTTTATATAGAGCTTTTTATTCCCATATCTTGTATACCTACTAGCGCTTCTATATCTAAATCTATTATTATCTCCAGTTCTTCCGCTAGTCTTACTAGTCGGCTATGTGCCCTTTATAAGTTGGCCACGAATATTATATTTACCGCATTAAGTCTAATTCTTAATTATCCTGGTCTTAAGCTTACTGTAGCTATCTATAGAGGTCTTCCTATAGGGCGTCCTCTCCCTTATATCCCCTATAACCCTTATATCCCTATTTAGTCTAGTAATATCACACAGCGTCGCTTCTAGCCCGTTAAGGCTTAGGATGGCTAGCCTAGCCCCCCAGTATTAAAGGTAGGAAACGCTAGGAAGGCACCAGCGTCCCCCTGGCTTATCGCCTATTATTTCCATTTATATAACCTAGCGTACAGTTATTCCCGCAGCTGTTAAGCCCTTACCTTCTATCTCCTGTATTTAATGCAGTCTTCTCTCTCCTACGCCTTATATATACTTTAGTAGCAGTTTACATATTTTATTTAGTCTTAATTTAAGTAGTATCTTATATCATGGGGGCCTATATAGTGGCTATAGCACACCTATACTGCGCATGTGGATTAGGTGTGTCCCTATTATATACAGCAATAGCATTATTCTAGGCGTAGTCTATAGTTATAGAGCCTTATATTATATATAAGGCCATTTATAATTATTCCTTTTTAGATAAGGAGTTTTTGCATTCCTAGTATAAGTGTACTAATAATAAGGGAGCCATGCGTTTAACTGGCGTCTCCCTAGCAAGTCTCTAGTAACCCTCATGTCCTCTTATTATTCTTATTATATACTTAGTTTGCATTTTCCTGTCAGAGCCATTAGATTTAGGTAATCTTAAGTCCTAGTATAAGGGGTCGTTCGGTTGCAATATGGAGGCCTCATATTCCAGTTCATAATCTGTTGATTCGGAGTGATTTTGTCTACACAGCCTCAAAAATTTAATGTTCCTCTCACCGCTCGCAAAACGCCAGAATAGCACGGTAAAATATTGGCAACTTTACCGTATACAGCTTCTGAAATGGAGCTCTTGGCGTCATTTCAATATGGAGCTCGAAGTTCCTGTTACAGATTCCAGTTCAATATGGAGGCTTCATATTTGCACACGTCCGTGCAACCCGTAGAGCCACAGACGCGTGTCAAATCGGGAAGGAACGCGCTCTTTCTGCCGGACCTTCAGTTCATATTCAATCTGACGGTTTTGCAACCGAACGTTCCCTAAGGCATTCCGTTTGTTTTACTATCTCCTATATAATTGCTATATTATCTACCTAGCGTCCCTTTTCTACCCTAAGGCTTACAGAAACCGCTAGGACTTTAACTAGGTAATCCTTACGGAGTACCTTTATACTAATACGTTTTCCTAGCCTATCCCCTACTCTTACCGCTCATTCCTTTACCTATTAGTCCTTTAGGGTAACTCTAATATCTCCGCTCCTAAGGTGTTGGACTATAACAGCATTATAGACCTCTTTATAAATCTCTATAAGAACTTCTATTTCTAATTATCCCCTAAGCCCCTCTGCTTTTTCTATATTTAGTTATATTATAATTATATACCTAGTTATTGTCTTAAGGGGGGTGGGTTCCCTATACTATAAAAGCATAGCTACAGCAGCCTAGGTGCGGTTCGCCAGTAAGGGGGGTTTTTATTTATTTTTAATTTTACTTAGCTATTAGAAGATTTAATTAAGGGTCTGCTAAAGGGGCGCTTAAGGTTTACTAAACTGGCGGAGCCATTTTACTAGCTGCGTAAGTTTATTATAGCTAATAATTACTCCCCCACAATTCTAGGTACTAGACGCGTCTAATAGGCTTTATATTTTATTAGATGCCTTCTTAATAGAGGTATTTCCGCTTTATAGTATAGTATTCGCCCGTCTTTATTATAGAGGGCAATTGCTAGGCGTAGTTCTGGCGGTCGCGCGCGAGTGCGTACCACCGTCGTTTAATATATAACTCCCCTGTGATGCATGCATCTTAGGGGGATTATCTAGGTGTTTTTCAGGGGTCTTTTGGTTGGTTTTAGTCTTTTTGGGCCGGGTGCAGCAAGAGCTCCTTCCAAGCCTAAGTATTAGGGTCTTAGGGTTTTTATATAAAAACTCTTTAAAAAGTAGCTTTAGTTATCTAGTAATATATTAACAATACGCTTTATAAATTCCTTAATATATTTATTACCGCGTATATTAATAATATCTTAATTTACTTGTCCTTGCTTTCTAAACATCGGAAATATATTAAAATGGTCCTTAAACGCTTATAAGATATGGGCTTACAATGTAATATTAAGAAATACAAGTTCTACGCGTCTAAGGTTATATACTTAGGCTTAATTATATCCCGCAACAGAATTAAAATGGACCCTAAAAAAGTTACTGCAATTATAAACTAGGAATGCCCTAGCAACGTATAATAAGATATTTAAAGATATTTAGGATTTGCAAATTTCTATTATTAATTTATTAACCACTTCTTAGAAATTGCCTAGCTATTAGTAAACCTAATAAAAAAGAACATAAAATTTAAATGGACCGCTAGATGTAAATAAGCTTTTAATAATTTAAAACACCGCTTTACAACTGCTCTAATTCTTACTTACTTTAACCCTGACCTTAAATATACCGTTAAAACTGACTTGTCTAATTATGCGCTAGGGGGAGTGTTGTTATAATATAATAAGAATGGCGAACTACGTCTAGTAGCTTTTCTCTCCTAAAAACTCGCCCCTACTAAATTAAACTATAAGATATATAATAAGGAACTACTTGCAATTGTTAGATGCTTTAAATAATGGCGTTCTAAGCTAGAAGAATTGTTGTTTTTAATACGCGTATTAACGGACTATAAGAACCTGCAATACTTTATAACTATAAAATAATTAACATAGCGCTAAATTCGTTGGGCTGAATACCTTTTATAATTTAACTTTAAGATTACGTATTAACCGGGCAAACTTAATTAAAAGCCTAACGCGTTAATATGATGATTATAGGACTTACCTATAAACGCTTTGGATAAACGGGTTATAAATCAATTATGGATCTTACTGCCCCCTAAATGGTTTAAAAAACTATATCCTATATTTCTAGATACGGGACTTAATAGAAATTAATTAGAAGTTAATAAATAGGAAATGGAAATTAATAAGCTAATGGAATATAAATATAAGAATAATATATAGATAGTAGATATAATAAAGGTAATCTAAACTAGAAAACAATAGTATAAGGATATTACACTTACTAAATGCGAAATTTGAAATAATCGATTGTACTATTAATAGAAGATAGTAGTTCCAAATTCCAAACCTTTATAATTTAAGATACTTAAATTTATATACAACTCCCCTATAGTAGGGCACCCTAGCCATATAAAGACCTATAAGATTATTTAACGAGTATACTACTAGCCTATAATGCATAACTATGTATAAAAATACGTTCAAGTATATAGGATATACGTGCGTAGAAAGACCTCTTATGTAAAGAAGTAAGGAGTACTTTAACCGCTACCAATTCCAATATAAAGATGGCGCGATATCTTAATTAACTTTATAGTTAACTTGCCTAACAGTAATAGGTTTATAAATATTATAGTAGTTATTAACTGCCTTATAAAGATGCGATATATAATTTCTATAGACTTGATTAATGCGATATTAGTAGCCAAATGTTTTATTAAGTACGTCTTTAAGCTATATGGACTTCCTAACTTAATAATATCTAACTAAGGAAGCTAGTTCGTTTTAGACTTCTGGTAAGCTCTATATAAATAATTAAGCATTTAAATATAACTCTTAACTGCATTTTATCTAGAGACAGATGACTAAACTAAAATTATAAACACGATTATAGAACAATACTTATAAATATACTGCTCCTACCTGCAAGACGACTAGGAAAAATGGCTGCCTTTAGCTAAGTTTACTGCGAACAATATAATAAATATATTAATAGGCGTGACACCATTTTACGCAACCTACGGATAAGACCCTCAACTTAGATTTAAGCTATAACCTAATATTAACATAACAGGACCCACAATTAAATAGATCTAGTTAATTAACGTGTATAACTTTACTAATTAAATAAAGTAGTTAACGGAACTATTACGAAGTAAATTAACGTATGCTTAAATATTATAGGAATGGCATATAAATAAAGGACAAGCCTCCGCATAGGACTTTAAGGAAGGTAATATAGTTTACCTAAATATATAAAACCTAAAGACTTAACGGCCCTTAAAGAAACTTAATTAGAAGTTTATAGGCCTATACTAAATTAAGAAGAAACTAAGTCTATATGCCTATAAGCTTAAACTATTAACTAAGATTAAAATATACCTAACGTTTTATATAAGCTTGCTGTAACCCTTAAGAGATAATCCTATAACTTGCGAAATTCCGCCGCTACCTCCTATAATTGTTAACAACGGTAATGGTTTGTACTTTATTAACTCGATTAATAATATATAATAGCAAATATAATCTAAACAATTTAAACTTCTTGTTAAGTGGGAAGGATATAAAACACAAACCTAGAAAACCTATGACTAGATTAAGGCTAACGCGCCTTCCTTGGTAAAAGAATTTTATAAGGACCATCATTTGCGGCCTGCTCCAACTAAATGGATATAATATAAAGGTAAACGATTGCCACCTAATATAAATACATAAAATATAATAGCAGGAAAATTAAAATAAAATAAAACTTAAAATGTATAACGACGCTTATGACGCGGCTATATAACACGTAAGATGTTAAGGAACTTTAACCGGCGGTTAAAGTTGTCTAATTGGTCGGATTTACCTTGCCAAGACCTACTATAAAGATGTTAGCTCTGCTTACCGCCTTAACTAAGCCAATAGTGATTTTCTATGCCGGGTATAGAAAATCCTGATTGGTCTATTTAACGATTAGAACTGGTAAAACTCTATACTGCCACCTAACGCGAATATATAAAACGTGATAATGTGAAAAACGATAATATAAAACACAATAAGTCATAAGTCTCGACTAAATTAAATTGTTTTAGACCTTTGACTAAAGGGGGGGGTACTGTAATAGGACTAGCCTAGTTATAGTTGGAATGTCTTGGTGATATACTTAATAGATAAATTCTAACGCTTTAACTAAATTCTACTGAATTCTGCCAGCTTAATTAACTTCTGCTATGTTCTACCAGAATAATTGAATTCTACTAAAGTCCGTTAAAGACCGCGTGCGTATATGCGTATGTATTAATCACTAAGACCCCTAAGTATTTAATTATATAATTCTCTTGTTATTCCTTTTTCTTTTTATATAGCGTCTTGTATTTAGCAAGAGCTATATACCCTTAGATTAGATAGAATTTATATTGTTCCTTTAAATCTTCCCTAAAGCCTCTTCGCGCCTTTACAAATAGTAAAGCAGTCGCCGTCTTAACCCCCTAGGAAGAGCTTATAGTAGCTAATACTAAAATTAAACGGCTTTAAGAGCTGCTTAAAACTAGAGACACCCTTATACCTAATAAGGAGTTATTAGACACCTAGAGACTTACTACGGTCCTTAAAGCCCTAGCATAATATATAGTATTAGCATTATTATGGTCCGTAAAGGTTATAGACCCCCTATTACTTATAGACGGAGCTAACCCTATATTTAATAATTAGAAGCTTTAACTATAAAATAAGCTTAAAGTTAATGCGGACCACTTCCCTATTACTTAAGCTAAGATAGCCTATATCTTTAGCCGTACTGACGGGGATATATAGATATATCTACGTCCGCGATATGCCTAGGACTTAGCAGACCCCTTCCTCTCTAAAAAATAGATAATTAACTACCTATCTTCTATTTATAAGGACCCCTTTAAGATATAAAACGCCTACCTTAATTATAAAGCCCTTAATATAAAAATAACGGAGACTTTTTTAGTCTTTTAGACCCACTTTCTATACCTAGCCAGCTAAGCCTAAATCCCCCTTAAAGATCTACTACTAAACCTATTTAATAAGCTTACCTTAAACCTATAGTAAGCTATACTACTAGTCTTTATTACTATATAGACCCTAAAGGAACTAATAGACTAGTGCTTAGCTATTAATTAAGGCCTCTATTAAATTAAGGTATATATTAAGCAGTATAAAGCTAAAAACTTTTTAAACTAGACTATAAGCACTATAAAAACGGCCTATAGTGCCCTAGTATAATTAGTAACCCCTATAGTACCAGCTATATAGCTATAACGGTGCTAAAGCGCGTTACCTGCCAAATTCTGCCAAATTCTGCCATATTTTGCTACCTAGTATACTATCTAGTACTATCTAGTACTATTTCTTACTATTAGCTCGCCTACTGTTAGCTTGTCTACTACTAGCGCCTTAGCGGCTCGCGCTACCTATTTGTTTATACAAGCCCTTATGGCTATCTTTCCTTCTCCTTAGCTTAGTATCTTTATTAGATAGTAATCTATAAGCTTTGGTTTAGAGGCATTTATACAAGCCGTTATATTATACTAAGCTCTCCTTATACTGCCTAGGAAGGCCTTAATAATATCCTACCCTAAAAGAAGACCTTTGTCTGCAACGATGCGTTAATATATTATACTTAGACACCAAAAAACTTATACTATCACACCTGGGAAGGCCCTAACAATATCCCACTTTTAGAGGCCAGATTGTACTTAACCTGCACCCCTAAAAGAACCCTAGAATTAAAACTAAATTATATAATTCTGATAATCCTTAGGAAGCTAACAATGGTATCTAAAGTAAGCTTATCTAAAAGATCTACCTTTATCTAAGAGGAATATAAGATCTAGTTAGGATTAGAAATTAAAGACAATAATAACGTTATAAATATATATAAGCAGATTCGTGCCCTTACAGCTAATTAGAAGGTTAATTGTCTTTAAGCCCAAAGCATATAAGAGACTCTAAAGGAGATCCTAGAAAGCCTTATTACCTTATAAAATAGCCTAACCTCCCCTTTATAAAGCCTTAGTTAACCTATTTACTTAACTAAATATAATATACTAGAGAGTATGGATATAATAATAAAATAATTAAAGTCCGTTAAGCTCCCTAACCCTTAACCGCTATCTAATAGGATAGACCCTACCTTTAAAAATTAGAGGATTTAAGTACGAGAAAAGCTCCGCGTTAACTATAGCTATTTTACCTCTAAAGAAGCTAAAATGCTCTACCTCTTCGGTTAAACTATTAGGGATGTAGTAATACCTCTAGGCCAAGTTTAAGGATAAGTTATCTATTTGGTTTATATCTATTAATAAGATAATACAGCATCTAGCTGCTATTTATATTAATCTAAATAAAGTACGGGATGCCCGTTGTAACTATAACCGCCTAATAATAAAACCAAACTAATCCTTTACTAAGTTCTAGACCTAATTCTTATACCTAGTAGGCGAAGGCTAGGTTCCCCTTAAAAACTACTGTTTAGACCTATATAACAAGCTAACAGTCCAACTATAAGAGAAGATTGCGGTAGCCTTAAATAACCTACCAACCTACCAAAAACTTGCAACCTAATATTTGTTACTAAATTCAGAACTAAAATAAATTAATACTTGTTCTAATTAACTAAAGAGGTCCTATAACAACTGGAACCTATTAATAGAAGCTAGCGTTAGAAGATAAACCACAACTACCTTTATACTAAAAGCGGTTATAACCACCTACCCGTAAGCCTTGTCTAAATTGCTATATACTACACCTTTAGCTAATACTTATTGCAACACCCTAATTAACCCTACTATGGTTACGTGCTTTAATTGTGGAAAGGACAGTTACTTTACCTTATCCTGCCCAGAGCTAAAAGATATAGGTAATATTAAGGAGATAGAAGAAGAAAGAAGATTTAACAAGTTAAAAAAAAAGAACCCTAGGGAAAGACTCCCCCCTAGGGTACCCTATTAATCTTAAGGAGATTAATCTAAGTTAGCTAATAGGTAGAAAACACTTTATAGTTCTATATATATATCTTAAAATAGATATAGAGTTAATATAACTGCCTTTATTAACACTAGAGCAAATAGCTTTGCCTTTATAAGTACTGCTTATATAAATAGCATTGCTAAGTTCTTAAATATAAATGCTACCTAACTAGAGAAGCCTGTTTAAGTAAAAGGCTATAGCAGCTAAGCTAGTAAGCCAGTTACCCATATCTTAAAGCTATATATTGCTATTAATAGACGGCGCTAATTTGGTATCCCTTTCTATATCCTAGACCTAGGGTCCCATAATATAATCCTTAGCCAGAAATAGATGTCCTACTTTAATATTTAGTTAAATGTTTAATAAAGATAGTTTATCTGGCTAGAGAATAGACTAAAACTGCCTTCCTTTATTAGAGAAATTTAGACTAACTACAAGATACTAGCCGTAAGGGTTAACCCTATCTATTAGTAGGATATTAGAGACTATAACCTAGCCTTTACCTAAGAAGATGCCCGCTATAAGGCTGGTAGAAACTCTATACTAATAAATATATTCTTCTAAAGTAATGCGTTTAAAGAGGACTCTATATATAGAAGTGGGACAGAAAGCGGCGTAAATAATATCTAAATTGCGCAGATCTAACTGGTATAGAAAAGAATATACTAACAGGACGTAAGGGATAACCTTTAAAAGATGTGACAGAAGCTAGAGGGAGTAATAATAACGCTAATACCCTAGAAGCCCCTAAAGCCATATACGCCCCCATTATCTTATAACGCCCCTATAGTAGATATTATCGCAATTAGCGCAATAGCGTTCCACTTTAATATGTACTAAAAGGACAACAAAGTCTTTATAACGAGCCTATATAAGATTAACTAAATTATTAATAATGGGGAGGAAAAGCTAGCTAAGGAAACTAATAAGGAACTGGTTAAATATCTCCTTTTTACTATTTATGCAAAGTATAAGAACGCATTCTTAAAGGCGGCTTTGGATAAGTTACTCCCTTATAGAATATATAATTATAAGATTTAATTAGAGGCCAATAACTTGCTAGACTATAGCCCCTTCTACTAATAATTAATAGACAAGCTAAAAGCAATAAAGTAGTACTTAATTAATAACCTTAATAAAGGGGGTATTAAGCTAAGTTAAGCCCCTTTTACTTCCCCTATCCTATTTATAAAAAAGCCTAATAAAGGCCTTTGTTTTTATATTAACTATTAAAAGCTAAATACTATTACTTAAAAGAATTAGTATCCTATTCCTTTAATTAATAAGACCCTTATATATCTAAGCCGGGCGCCCCCTGTTAACTCTACAGTAGTAGAGTAAAGTTTATAATACTAGCGCGTCCGTAGGCTTGTTACGGCAGTAGTGGTTCCTAAGGAGGTCAAAAAGTAAGGTAGAAGAGCACTACAGGCGACTCGTAGGCGCTAAGTAGGCGAGTCCCAAAAGGCGAGGAGATGGATTACGGGGTTTTCTCAAGTAGAGTTTTCTCCCTACATGTATATAAGGAGTAGTCCGCGTGGGCCTAATAGGGATCCGAATCGGACGTTAAGCAATAAATAACTATTATATCTAAGCCGGGCAAAGATCTTTACTAAACTTAATATCCGCTAAGCTTTTTACTAAATTAGGATAAACCCTGCATCTAAAAATTTAATAACATTCTATACCTATTATAGGTCCTATAAATATAAAGTTCTTTTTTTTAGACTAATAAACGGACCGGCTATATACTAAAGGTATATAAATAACGTCCTTTTTAATTACCTTAACGAATTCTATATGGTATACCTAGACAATATTCTTATATACTTGGACAATAAACTTAAGTACTAAGTTTATATTAAGAAGGTCCTAGAGAGATTACAGAACGCAGGCTTATAAGTTAATGTCGGAATGTTAGTTATGTAACGTGGTTACGGGACCACGAAGTGAGACTAGCTAATCTGACCTTGGAGCAAACCCCTATTTCTAGACATCAACAACTACCAACTTCAACACCGCATACGTACCACTATAAGTAATATTCGTGCACGTTGATAAAGCGAGTATACCGATACTGATTAGTAGACGTATAGATTAGGAAATATGCAATAAGCTAGAGCTTAAGAACCGTACTAGAAACAGTACACGGATCGCCTAGCCTTGTCTATTTTAGTTAAAGGAGAAAGCTATATTACCCTTAAAACTCAAGACCACGTATTAGCTTAACTGCTAATGCGTTAGATCGCCTAGAGAATTATATCTTTACTTAGAGAAGATTACGACCTCTCTTAAGCTTAAGAGAATTTATACTGGCTTTATAGCTAATATAATAGATCGCTAAGAGAATAGCAATCTTGCTAAGAACACTTTACAGGCCCAACAGCTGTAGAGCATGTACACACCCCTATACCCTTAACACCCTCACCTTAACACCCTTACCTCGACACCCTCACCTCGACACCCTTACCTCGACACCCTTACCTTAACACCCTTACCTCAACATTCTTAACCCTAACCCCAACCTCGACCTCGAACTATAACACGACAATATGGAAATTAATTAGAAGGAGAGAATTGCCAAGTACGGCAACAGAATTAACTTGGAGACGGCTACAAATAACGATCTAATGGAGTATATGGAGACTAAGATACACCTATACACACAATCTAACCTTATAGACTATTTATTATGGACAGTATTTTAGGAGGACTTTAAGGACTTTACGCCAGAGCTCTTTATATGAGTACAATCTAATACTAAAATGGGAATCCGTAAATACCTAGTTAAGAGAGGAGTATATGTTGTTAAGTAAGATAAGAGATACTCCCTTAGCAAGGTACTAACGGACGTCGCTAATAAAGAAGAGTTTTATAAATAGACGGATAAGGAGCTTATCGCGGCCCTTATAGAGGTAAAGCTAATAATTATAATAACCTTATAAGATCGACTTAACCCTAAATTAGACGCGCTTGCCGTAGTCTTATAGACCCCTAAATTAGCTTAGCCTATAGCTATAACACCGTCTGGTACGCAAACACCTATATTTACGCCTCCGCCCTAGCAATCTATACCCTAGTAAGCTGCACTAGCCGCTACCTCATAGCAAGCTGCACCTACCTCTACCTAAGATTAACTGCTTACCCTCCTTACTTAACTCCTACAGACGTAGAATTAGTAATTATTACCTATGGCAACTGCCTTTACCCTCCCTCTAGCAACTAGTGCTCCTACCCTACTTATTCTTCTACCTACCTAGCCTATAGCTACAGCTACAACGCCATCTAGAACGCAGATACCTACCCCTATAACACCCTAGTAAGCTACACTAATTGCTACCTAGCAGCAGCCGTAGCAACCGCAGCAGCTATATATATATATACCACCCAAACTAACCGTGCCTAATAAGGAGCAAGGACCTAGGTAAGGAGGTAGCTACAATTATAAAGATCTATATAGACAACTAAAAGTATAATGGAGTTAGCGACAGCTTTAACTTTAAGTTAACTATCTTCTATAATATCTGTAAGAGATCTAGCTTACTACTAGAAGGCTACGTAGTGGCATTCCCTAGTATGCTAAAAGGGCTTACTTAAGACTACTACTATAACAGTAATCTTAAGTTAAGACCTTTTACTAAAGCCTATAACTATATGCAATAGTTCTTTAAAGGGCCAGAATACTATTGTAAGAACCTTACGGAGTAGAATAGTATAACCCTTTAAGGAGTTATAGACGAGAACCCTAATAAGTTAATCTATTAGAACTTCTAACTGCTTATAGATAAACTACTAAAGTAATATTATAGACTATACCCAGACTTCCGTACAAACCGCATCCTTATAAATAAGTTAGTTACTGCTTGCCAGGGAGTGCCAGTATGCCATATTGCTGTCTCTAACCCTTTAGAAGACCTTTCTTAGTTAATTAGTAAACTATAATCCTCTATTATTGCATAGGAAAAAGAATACCCCTTATAGGCCCTAATAAGACCGTCTTACTAAGCCTTTTTTATGGATTAACGCTACTATTAAAACGACTAGAGTTAAGACCGAAACACTAATCGCTATGGCAGTAATCGCTCTTATAGAACTAATAGTAGACTAAAGGCCAAGTGCTACGTCTGTAAGAAGGAGGACTGCTATTTATAGAAATACTTAGAAAAGGAGCGTAGTCGGTCTAGAGACGACTATAGGAGACGCTTTATTAATATTAAGGGCCGCAATAAGGATAACTTTAATAACTACTTTAAGTAATACGTCGCTGCTTGCGAAAGAGATAAAGATAAAGATTTAGACTTTAAAGCCTATATATAAGACGCTGACGACTCTAGGAGCAATGCCGGAGAACCTAACGATAGTTCTGCCTATATTACCACCTTTAGAATACTTACTATAGAGAAAGCAACCTCTATAAGCGTAGAACTAGCTAATAAGGCTTGTATATACCTACTTATAGCTTTAGAACTTACTATGGAGTCTACTACGAAACCTTACACAGAGACTAACCTATTCGCCTATAATATGACCATAACTATAGCGTCACAATACACCTCGACGGTCTTTATGGGAATTATAATCAATATAGGTGCTTCGCATAAGTCTATAGCTAGCTACGGCTAATTCTAAGCCCTATAGGCTATAGATAAGTCTATAAGTCTTAACACGTTAACTAAGGGCTAAGTAACTATCTAATTCGGGATTAGAGCCTCTACGTCTATTAGAACTATAAACGTTAATAGCACTATAGGTAAGGTACAATTCTATATTATTAAAGCAGATACTCCTTTCCTACTTTACTTAGCAGATATAGATAGACTCTATATTAAATACAATAACCTAAAAGACGTTATTATTACTCGCACTAAAAAGGTGCCAGTAGTTAGATAATTTGGCCAACCGTTTCTTATATGGAGCTTCTCTTTACAATCTTATCTAGTTAAGTCCTTTAACGCAAACCCTTACTACTTAACTAACGTAGAGCTATAATGTCTATATCGTTAATTTGGTCACCTATTAGTTAATAGACTATAAAAGCTTCTTAATAAGACTGGCTACGGCCATAATACTAATAGATCTGCTATTAAAGAGCTAACTAGACTCTACCACCACTACTAGAAGTTTAGCAGATCTCTAAGTAGATTTCGCTTTACCTTATAAGACGACATTAATTTTAACTACAATATTATCGTCGACATTATATATATTAGCGGCTCCCCCCTACTATACGTAGTTAACAAAGCAACTCGATTTCAAGCTAGCAGATAGCTATAAGATATTAGCGCCAAGAATACTTAGGATGTTCTATAAATGTGCTAGATTAATAGCTATTTAGGACTACTAGACTTAATTACTATAGACGCTAGGAAGAACTTTGTTAGTAAGAAGTTTAAGTACTACTCTGCTACTATAGGAGTAACTATAAAGTTAGTTCTAGTCGAATCACGCAATTCCATTAGAATAGTAGAGCGCTACTATAGTCCGTTACGACGAGCCTACCAAATTATTACATCTAAAATCCCTAAAATTAGTAAGGAGATAGCCCTATAAATAGCTTTTAAAGCTATTAATAGTACAGCTAGCCTAGAAGGCCTAGTCCCTATACTCCTAGTCTTTAGAGCCTACCCCTAAATGGTCAAATCAGACGCACTATTACCTTTAGTTATATAGCAAGCTGCGGCTATTAAGAAAGCAATAGTGGAAATCTAGAAGCTATAAGCTAAATAACAGATCGCTAACGCTCTTAATACGCGAAATAGACAACAAACTAACGCTATTTACGGCCTCCTACCTAGTTTACCTATCTTAGTCTGGAGAGAAGGTAATACTAGCCAAAGCGGTTATTAGGACGGGCTATATATGCTGCTTACCGTTAACAGTAAGACCTATACTATAAAGCTACTAAATAGGCCTATAACCTTCCGCTCTACGGTCGTAAAACCTTACCTACTAGACCTATAAGACTTAGTCAAACCACGAAAGTCTGTTAAATTAGCTAAACTAGTACCTATACTAGCTGAACCTTAATCATTACCTAAAGCTAAACCACAGCTACTGCTAAAGCGAGGCAGAGGTCGCCCCCGTAAATACCTATTACTTACGGCCGTTATAGATACGGCTATTATGGACGCTATAATAGATATAGATGCCCTTATGGGTGATATTGTAAATATAGCCGATATTACTATCTACTTATAGGACAATAATACCGTAGATATAGCTGATACTACTATTTATTTACAGAATAATAGTAATACCTAGTTTAGCGCTTTACGGCAAAAGGAGGTTATAGGCCTACTTAAGAAAGGCGTCTTTAAGATCACTAAGCTATATAATATGCAAAAGGGGGTTAAACTCTTTAATTTACGGTTTGTTAACAAGATTAAGAATAAGGGAACTGATAAAGCCTTTAAGAAATTATAACTTGTTATATAGGCCTATAACAATTTAGAGAAAAAGCTAGTCCTTACTTAGTTACTAACAATTTAATAAGTTAGCTAGTGGCTGATTCTATATATCGCTGCTATGCTACTATAGATATAACTCTACCTCTAAGATATCTTATAAGCCTACGTCCAGTCTACTACGAACCTAAACCGCAAGTTCTACGTATAACTACTATATAAGCTAAACAAACAATTGGGAATTAATAAGGACTCCGTTCTAAAGGTTGTAAAGCTACTTTACGAAGTGCCTAAAGCTAGAAACCACTAGTTTAAGACCTACCATTTACACTACGTTAATTAGCTGCGAATGGACTAGTCTACGTACGACCCTTGCTTGCTTTATAGCAATAAACCTTTTAGAATCGTCGGCTTATAGACTAATAATACGCTGTTTCTTGTAGATAATACCTTTATAGAGGCTAAATAAAGCAAACTATATAAGGCTGAATTTATGGCTAAGGAGCGAGAGCAACTAACTACTAATATACTAGTTAAGTTTAATAGAGGACTTATTTAATTGGCATAAGATAAGAGTATTACGCTGACGTAAAAGCGCTAGTGTAAGAACCTTAGTGTAGTTAATACTACGCTAGCAGATAGTACTAGCTCTAGAGAAATTATGCACGGCCTACTTACGCTAAAGGACCAGTATATTGCTTAACGCGCTAGAGGAGCCTATATCGCCTTAGTCTGTTAACCAGAGGCTTTATTTAACTTATCCTTTGCTGCCTAGGTAACTAATCCTAAAGAGGTAGACGTGAAGAAGCTAAATAAGCGCCTAAGTTAGTAGATTTAGAACTTATATAGAGGTCTTAAGTTTATTAAATTAGAGGCTAAGACCCTATAGCTCTTAGTCTTTACGGACGCTTCCTTTGCCAACAACAAGGACCTCTCTTTATAAATTGGCTATGTTATTATACTAGCTAACGCAACTAAGAAGGCTAATATTATCCATTAGAGCTTAATTAAGTGTAAAAGAGTTACTAGAAGCGTTCTGGCTTCTAAACTCTACGGAATAGCTTATGGCTTTAATATCGCCGTCGCTATTAAGTCTACAGTAGATAAGGTCCTATAGATTAACCTCCCGCTTGTGCTTTGTACCAATTCTAAGTTACTATACAACTATCTTATACGACTTAGAACTATATAAGAGAAGCAATTAATAATTAATATAATGTGCCTATAATAAGCCTACGAACGTCGGCAGATTATGGAGGTTAAATAGATTAATAGTAAAGCTAACCCTATGGACGCGATGACTAAGAGGAAGCCTTATATCGCCCTATAGCGACTTATTAACACAAACCAAGTCAATATATAGGCTGTAGGTTAGGTAGAGCGTAAGGAGCAATAGAAGGTGGTTTATAGGTCGTGACGGTATTAGGTGTAAGGGCGCGAAGAGGCTTTAGGGAAGATTTAAAGGAACAATATAAATTCTATCTAAATCTAAGGGTATATAGCTCTTGAAGAGAACAAGACGTTGC
>Ga0307507_10004503_pt1 | contig 24578 bp, 5 predicted proteins | sample 7_EM_MG_FD_207223 | JGI IMG/M metagenome (GOLD analysis project Ga0307507, IMG submission 207223) | Populus trichocarpa ectomycorrhiza microbial communities from riparian zone in the Pacific Northwest, United States - 7_EM | ecosystem: Host-associated > Plants > Roots > Unclassified | place...
TTTTACTATATAGATTACTTATACTTAGATATATATAGCTTAATCTTTAAGCTAAGTATATAACTACTAGCAGAATTAACTAAGTAACTATCTTAAACTAAGGTAGCCTTTTGTCTTAGGAGAACCTCGCCTAAATACTCTTAAAGGAGTAGAGTTGGTTATAAGGAAGGGGCGCCTTTAAAAGGCACCTATTATAGAACTACCCTATAGTACCTTATATACGCCCACCTATTTCTACCACTTTGACCTCTACTATATTCTACTTGCCCTATTAGTAGAACTTAGTAGAATATGGCAGAATATGGCGGGATATACGCTCTGGCACTATTATGTGTTTTATATATAAGATAGCACTTATTAACCCAGTAACTATATAACGATATATATCTCTTTTCTCCTATTTTCTTACTTTCTCTCTTTATATAACGTCTTAACTCTACCACGTAGTCTATATATATAGCTTAATAATATCTACTTCGCTATATATTATCGTTACTTATACTTACTTTATAATAGTACTTAATCTAGAACTATACTGGAAATATAAGGCTTAACTAAAGCTGTTTAATAGACTATTTAATTGCCCCTACTAAGTTTCCTAATACCTAGTTATAAGTTATTAACAAAACCGCTTTAAGTTTTCTATAATATGTTAAAACTTGCTAAAATTTTCTATTCCTAATTTAAAGTATAGAATTAAAATCTCCCTAAATATGGAATAATTGGCATATATTACTTATCTCTTTCTTTATAATTTTATCTTTCTTACCTAACTATTCTAATACTTTTTGCTTATTACCTCCTAATATTCCTTTCTTTTGCATTTCTAAATGGATCCACTTCTAAACCTCTCTATCTATAAACCCTAATATCGCCACTACTACCTCTTTTAATACCCCTATATACTGGCAGTAGGCTCTTCCTTTTTATTAAAATCCCTACCCCCTTTTTTTGTTTTCCTTCTATAAATAGTAGATATATTGTGGTGCCTAGTAAGTATTATATTATAAAAATTGCTGGAATTGGACCCTCTTTAAAATCCCTACCTACTACTCTATTGTCTTTACCTCTTCTATATTACCGCAATTCTCCTATCTATACGTTGTCTCCCCCCTATATTATACCTTGTATATAATATAACTAATTTTCTACTCCTTAAACTGCTAAGGTAAATCCTCTATCCCTAACCTTTTATATGCGCACCGTTTTATTCTCCTCTATTAAATAATATCCTAATGCTGTCTCTTACTTGTAAATTTATTCTATATAGCTATTGCTTCTTTATTTCCTTTTAATCTATTATTTTCTTTACCTTTTAATTCTATTACCTTTGTGTTTAACCCGTTTATATCTTCTAACTACTTATCTTCCTGCTTAGACTTATTTATTGTGTTTAACCCTTTAGTCCTATTAACTGGAGCTACATCTAACCGCTTACTTAGAGTCGCTCCTTAATTTTCTACTACTACTCTTCCTTTCTTTATCCCCCTTGGGTTGCCCTTATAGATATTATACCTTTCCTTATTACGGACGGTTTAAGTATAATATTATAACTACTTAGAGAGGAGTTGGTGGAAGCTAGTTAGTTAATATAGGTATAGTCTAGGATAGAGCTGGTAGAGCTATATAACGAGGAATGGTAACCAAGGTTATATAACTTACTCTATAAGGTTTGTAAGGTCTGCGAGGTCTATTATGTACCTTATATACCTTACATACCTTATGTACAAGAGAGGATTTCTTAGGAGTATAGTTGTGTATTTAAAGGACCTTAGTCCCTACTATAGATAGTTCTCTCCTTGTAGTAAATCTTAGAATACAATTGGAGTTAATCTGTTAGGTAATTACTCTACTAGTTATTATTATATTATTGATTTATTCTTACCTATATACCTAGCCTAATAATAGGACCCACCGTAGTTCTTGCTATAAGGTTCCGTTATATATTTACTACTAAGGTTATAGTATTAAATAAGATTAAACAATATGCCACCTAAAGCACTAGTTATAACGATATTGACGGCAGCTATAACCTTAGGGCTAGGTAATACTAGTATGGACAATAGGGATTCTTAAGTAGTTACATAAGGTTAGTTATAGGAAATGGTTAATTACTTATAAGATAATAATAGGATACTTAAAGAACGTATTAATAGAATTAGAGCAGCGAAAATTAAGCTACCTTTAATCGAACGGTTTTTAGGAGAGAAGTTAAAGCTTAAGGGATTTCTTATATAGATACACTTTAAGGTTATACAGGAAGGAGTAAAGTTAGTAATATCGTTAGATTAAGTAGCCTATGCAGGATTGTTCCTAATAGGGAGGGTACTTAAGTGGTTTAAACCGTATCTTATAGAGATATAGGCTAATAGCATAACAACTACTAACCAGGACGTGCGGTATATATTTATTAGTTAAAACGGGTTCGCGGAATAACTAACGCAGATATTTAGAGACCTGGAGGCTATAACCACAGCGGAATAAAAGCTTTAGAACTTAGTATAACGCACTTTAGCAATTGAGTATATAATATAGTTTTAAACACTAGCTATATAGGTTAAGTGAAATAATAGGGCGCTTATGGCATAGTATAAATAGGGACTTAAGGCTAAAGTCTAGGACGTAATTATCCTGATAAAAGATGCGGATACTCTAAGAGAGTTAATAGACTAGTTAATAAAGATTAATAATAGGATCTATTAAAGGGAACAAGCTAAGAGAGGGCAAGATAGAGTTCCATAGTTATATAAGGCGCAGAGTACGCAACGATAGATATAGAGTTAAAAACTATAGAATGGCGTAGAGCTAATAAACTTAAGCGGTACTAAAGAAACCTAAAGATAGGAAAAGAAACTATGGAAACCTAGAGGTTAAGGATTAAGTAATTAAAGGACCTAAGAGTAGAGGCTAAACTAGGGATCTTAGCAGCAGAAGACGTTTAGGCGGACTCTATAGTAAGAAAAATGGTTTAAAGATAGGGCTTATATAAATTGTGGAAAATAAGATTATTTCGCCAGAGACTATAGAGGTGCTTAAAGTAATTACGCGGTAAAGGGAACCAGACTAGCAGATGGTACGTACGTATAGAGGGATAATAGTGTACTGTAAGGAACAAAAGAATATTTAATTAATAGTTTTGCGTATTGTTATAATAACGCATGCTGAATTTATAAGGACGCTAAGTATGGCGTAAGCTATTAGCTATAGGAGCCATTATTATCTAAGTTTAGAGGAACTAATGAACTAGCTTATAGATCGGACATTAATAATAATAAATTCAATAAAGGCGAAGTGTTTACTAATAATAAGGTAATAAAGGTAGCTTACTAGGAGTATATAGACCTTAAAGAAGTTGAAATAGAAGCAGAGACTGAGACTATTATAGAATAGGGTTTAGTAACAAATGTTATAATACCATTAGATACGATTTCCATTGCTTTATAAGATAATAGGAGTAATGTTTAGAAGAAACTAAGTAAGTAGATAACTGCTAGTGCTAGCTTATTACTTAATAAAGGCAAAAGGCCACAGGCTTAAGATTCTTAAGATAAGATATAAAAAGCTTAAGATTTTTAAGATGAGATAAGACACACCTAAGGACCTATAACGGACAACAACTAATAGGAAAGAATAGTAACTTAGTTTAGTAATAAATGAATAAGTATAGGACGTAAGTTTAAGAACTATAAGTTTAGGGAATAAATAAAAATGTTAGTAATCCTAGATAAACGCAGTGTTTAGCCTAAAGATTAAATAGTTAATATAAGGATTAAAAAGTAAGACGACTACAAAGATCTAGCTGTAAGATGTAGAAAACAAGAAACTATGGATAAGTTTAGGACAAGAATTTTTGTATAGCAAGAGTAAAAGCTAGATAAGAGGTTAGCTATGCTAGGTTATATAAGGGATAGAGCACCCGTATAAAGAGTTATTAATAGGCTAAGTGTAGGGATACCTAGGGTAAAATGGTTAGATAAACTAGAATAAAAAGAGGATCTAGATATTCTAATTAGGTTTAAAGAAAGATATACTAAAGGATATTACAATACAGTAATAATAAGGTACTTTCTAATAGATAGACTATATATACTAAACCAGTTATACGGAAAGTGGTATAGGCAACGACATAATGATAAATGGGCAGATTTTTATATATAGCTAGATAAAAAAGTTGTTTAAGACTAACCTATTACGGAAAAACGTATAAGTTACATTAAAGGAGTATTAATTATGATATTAAGGAACCTAAAAGAAGGATCTAGGGACTAGAGAAGTAAGTGACAAATCTTAGTACCTATAGTAGAGATACCAGTGGTTAGGTTAACTAGGTATAGGTTTAAACTTAAGGATAAAAACGAACTAAGAGTTAACCTAAAATATATAGCGTATTATACACTATCGTGGATAGCTTGTGTGGATAATATATACAATATATATAGAGTATTAAAAGATAAGAACCGAAAGTACCTAGTAAGGATATATTAGGCACCTAAGGAAAAGCGGTTTAGGAATGCTAAGTATATATATAAATAGTACCTAGTAGAAGTATAAGGTTAAGGAGACTTAATACTTTAACTAGGAAGATTCCTTACGGAAGAATGCCTAGATGGATAATAGTGGTGGAAGTACCTAGAGAACACTTATCTATAGTATATAGAGGAAAAGAAATAAACTAAGTATTGGCCTAAGTAGGATTAAGTATAAACAGGATCTAGCAGCCAATAGTTAGGAAAAGGGGAGGTATATAGGACTAGAGGGAACTAGTATTAGAGCCTTAGACCCTTAAAGGAATTTAAGGTTAATACCTAAATTTATAAGCTAAATGGCAAGATTAGCAGTTCAAAGTGTTGGTAGATAGTAGAGTAATTAGGAACCACATATTACTAAAGGTAGTAGAAAGGATAGGGTTACTATATAGATAAAAGGAACATCTATATCTACTTATAACGATTTTAGGAGATTAGATAGCCTATAGAGGAGGTATTATTAATCTTAAAATAGGACCTATTTAGATAACTATTAAGGGGAGACCAGTTAGAATGTCTTTTAATATTCTACTATTAGAATAGGACGAGGTAATACTAGGAATGCCTTAGTTATAGAAGTATAATTTAAAGATTAATTGGGTTATAGGTTAGGTCAATATTAAGAATACTTAATAATATAAGGTGCGACAGCAAACTAAGTTAGTATGGTACTAAGTTAGAGCGATATATAAAGAGACTAAGTAAGGCTTAAGTTATATACCAAAGAGATACTATAAGTATAGTAAAAAGTTGTGGTTACTAGAAAGTGAAAAGCTGTTAAAGTATACAGCATAGGATTATAAAATAGAATTGGAAAAAGGAATGAGTCTAAAGTTCTTTCCAATTTATAAGCTTACTAAAATGGAGTTAGTAGCGCTTAAGGAGTTTATCTAGGAAAACTTATATAAGGGATATATTAGACCGTTATAGTTATTAGTAGGATATCCAGTACTGTTTATCCTAAAGAAAAATGGAAAACTTAGGATGTGTATAGACTATAGATAGTTAAACAGCATTACTAGGAAGGATAGGTATTTTTTACCCTTAATTAGCGAAATCTAAGATAGGATAGGCAACGTAAAGATCTTTATAAAGATAGATCTGAGGTGGGTATACTATTAGATTAGGATTAAGGAAGGCGATAAATAGAAGGTAGCCTTTAGGTTAAAGGAAGGACTATATAAACCATTAGTTATATAATTTAGGCTTATAAATGTACTAGCAACGTTCTAAAAGCGAATTAATAGTATATTAGGAGAATACCTGGATAAATTTGTTATGGTATACCTTGATAACATTATTATCTACTTAGAGAGTAAGGAAGAATATAGAAAATATGTTAAATAGGTCTTAAAGAGACTATAAGAAGAATAAATGCTAGTAGTAATTAAGAAATGCAAGTTCTTTACAAGAAAAACCGATTTTATAGGATTTATTATTTAACTAGGAAAAATTAGTATAGACCTAAAGAAAGTTAAAGCTATAGTAAGTTGGCAAGAACTAGAGAACGTTATATAGTTAAGATTGTTTCTAGGGTTTTATAACTACTATAGGAGATTTATGGCATAGTAGTTAAAAAGTATTAAGCTATTTATAAGACTAATAAAGAAAGAGGAACTATAGGTTTAAGGTAGAGAATAAAGAAAACTATTCTAAGAACTAAAAGAGTTGTTTACCTAAGAACTAATCCTTAAGATCTATTAACCAAAGTTAGAAATAGTTGTTAAGATAGACGTATTAGACTTTGCACTAGGAGTATATTTACTATAGAAGCATTAGGACGCATAGCCTCCAGTAGCATATTATAGTTGGAAAATAATACTACTAGAGTTAAACTATAACATCTATAATAAGGAGTTATTAGGTATAGTTATAGTATTTAAGGAATAGAGAGCATTCTTATAAGGTATAGAGAAACTATTTGTGGTTAAAACGGATTATAAGAACCTTATAGGATTCCTAATAATAAAGGAACTTAACTAAAGATAGGTTAGATAGGCGGAAATGCTTATAGAATACTATTTTGAAATTTAGTATACTAAGGGTATAGATAATGCATAAGTAGACGCTCTAAGCAGAAAAGCTAAACTATAAAGTAATAAAAAGCTATTAGGAGCTTTATTATGAAAGGATTAAGACAGATTAATTAGGTATAATTATTTAAAGATTATAGTAACTAAAGAAAGTTAGATCTATAAGTTACTAGAGAGTAATTAGATATAGAAGATTTAAAAAGCATAGGCTAAAAATCTAAACTTAAAGTAATACGAAAACAGAGAAGTAATATATGTGCTTAAGTCTATTATAGAAGAATTTATTAAGGAATTTTATAAGGGAATAATATAAGGATATAACGGAGCTATAGGCTTAGTGTTAAGACTTTAGGAGGAGTACATTATTTAAGGAATCTAGGGACTAGTAAGATAAGTTATAAAGGAATACCTAGATTGCTAAAGAAACAAACTAACAAGATATAAGCTGTATGGAGAGCTATAACCTATTAAAATATTAGAAAGACCATAGGAAGTTATATTATAGGACTTTGTTATTAAGTTACTAAAGTTAAGAGATCCTATTATAGGACAAGATTATAACGCGATTTTAGTAATAGCAGATAAGCTAACAAAGTGGGGATACTTTATAGCGTGTACTAAAGAGATATTAGTAGAAGATATTGCTAGAATCTATATAAAGGAAGTATTTGCAAGATATAGAGCACTAGATAAGATTATATTAGATAGAGATCTAAGATTTATAGTAATATTTTAGGAAGTATTTTTAGCAGAATAAGGAGTTCGCGTAGTAATATCTATAGTATATTATCTGCAGACGGACGGATAAACGGAAAAACTAAACTAGATACTAGAATAGTATCTAAGGCACTATATTAATTATATATAGAATAATTGGGTATTGTTATTACCAGTTATATAGTTTGCATATAATGCAACACTATAAAAAGGAATAGGAATATTACTATTTAAGGCGAATTACGGATACAAACTAAGAATATCGTTATTACTATAGCAAGCGAAAAAGACGAGTAGCACAGCTAAATAAAGAATAAAGATGCTAATAAATCTTTATAAAGACCTTAAGGAGATAGCTAAACTAGTATAAGAACGAATAAAAAGGTACTATAATATTAAGAGATCTAAGGGACCAGATCTTAAGGAGGGAGATAAAGTATAGCTACTACACAAAAATTTTAAGAGTTGACGATTAAGTAAGAAATTGGACTATGTTAAACTAGGACCTTTTAAAGTTAAGTAAAGAATTTTATTAGTTATGTATAAGTTAAACCTACTAGCCAAAATGAAGATCTACCCTATATAGTATATCGCGATACTAGAACTAGTATATAGGAATATTAAGCTACTAGTCTATAAGGCAGACACATATAGAGAATAAGAGGAAGATAAATGGTAAGTTTTAAAGATTATTAGTTATAAGGATATAGATAACAAAACGTAGTATAAAGTAAAGTAGATAGGCTATAATAAGACTCTTTAGAAACTACTAAGCAACCTAGAGAATGCTATAGGAAAGGTAAAAGAGTATTAAAAGAAAGTAGGTTAGGGAGCGTTAAAAAAGGATCACTAAAGAATAAGTTACCTAAGGGGGACCTAAGAAGAGCAATTGCTAAGCTACTTGAAGTTGTTTCCCTTGCAGGAGGAGAGCTAGTCCTTTTATTACCTAACTTATTAAGACCCTATTAAATAAGCCTCTACTCTTTGGAATGGACCTTCTCACGCACTTTCTTAAGACGAAGAAGATGGGTAGAGGCTAATAGACGGGCTTTAAGGGCACGCTATTAAGTAGCTATAGCCTCCTACTCTGCTTTTTATAAACGATAAAGTTTATCTAAGGCGCTTAAGAGCTTACCGTTAAGTTTTATAGTGGTAGATTAAACATAAGACCCTATAATAAGTTACTTAGGGAACTTAAAGACTGTTAAGAGTTATAAAACGCGTATGTTTAGCGTTAGAAACTAAATAAACATTATATAGCGATTAAACGTTTAACTTAGTACACTCTAAGCAGGAAGAGGGTTGTTAGGATAAAGGACTTGCTAGTATAACGCATACTAACCCCTCTTTCGCATAATGAGAATATGGAGATAGCATAACTTTACTAAGCGATAGTATAGCAGCCATAGTACGGGCACGTTGTTAGAACGAAGAAGAAGAAGAAGCTTTAGGTATAATAAGTAAAGATATTAACCAGATTAATTAGACGGACATTATACCTCTAGTAGACGACTTGGAGATATTAGGAATCTTTAAGGACAAAGATAAAGAGGAGGGAGATGGTGTTATAGACGCTTTAAGTACAATATTATAACTACTTAGAGAGGAGTTGGCGGAAGCTAGTTGGTTAATATAGGCATGGTCTAGGATGGAGCCAGTAGAGCTATATAATAAGGAATAGTAACTAAGGTTATATAACTTGCTTTATAAGGTCTATAAGGTTTATAAGGTCTGTTATGTACCTTATATACCTTATATACCTTACGTACAAGAGAGGATTTCTTAGGAGTATGGTTATATATTTAAAGGACCTTAGTCCCTACCGTAGATAGTTCTCTCCTTGTAGTAAATCTTAGAATATAATTGGAGTTAATCTATTGGGCAACTACTCCACTAGTTATTATTATGTTGTTAATTTGTTCTTACCTATATACCTAGCCTAATAATAGGACCCACCGTAGTTCTTACTATAAGGTTTTATTATATTCCTCCTCTATCTTGTAATCTATATAATTAATCTGTCTATTTATCTTATCTATCTCTTTATCTAAAGTAATCTATCTGCAATTCTTGCCTAATATAAACTTCTTTATTAACTTATCTACCTTCTATCCCTATTTCTTTACTCTCTTTCTATCCCTCGCTATTTACTATACCTATATAATAATTGCCTCGCTCTTTAATCTATCTTATCCCGCTCTTTTACTCTCCTATATATAGTTATATATCTTCTTTAGTATTCCCATATATATAACTACTTATATACTTTATATGTTAATACCTAACCCTAGCGTGTTTATTGCTGTAAATACTTGCTTTTACCTATTAGTTAGCTGCTATAAAATCCGCTTCTTTATATCTGTCCCTATATTATGCTAATATACACTACAGCCTATTGCCTTTACCACCCTTTTAGCCTACGCGATCTCCTTATAGTATATAATAATCTGCCTTAGTATAGGATACTGCTTTTTCTTCTCCTTTACTAGCGACTGCACCTTATTATCTTTCCGCCCCTATTTGTATAAGTGTACCTAATATTCCATGTTTGTTCTTATTGTCTTTTCTTAAAACTTAACTATATCTCTTCTATCTAATCCCATTGCTTTATAGAATTGGATTTTATTCCTTAGTAGTAGCGTTGCTGTTAAATATACAAGTTATATCTACTTTTTTATTATCTCTACTAGTTTTAATATCCCTGGCTATTATTTATTGTCTAAATCTAATATAATGTAGCACTTGTTAATTATAATCTAATTTAGCTGCTTTATTACTCTCTTTTTATTGATAAACCTGCTAAATGCTATTAACACCACTACTTTTAGTATGGCTAATATGATGCTGGCCTAATAGGGCGGCCTTTACCTGTCCTACTCCGTATAGCTAATTCCTACCTTATTATATCTATCTTTTAAGTCCTCTTACAGTGAATTTAGTGGTATAATAACTATTGTTACCTTAGTTTTTGTGCTTGCTGCTAGTAGTATAAAAAATATACCCTTCCCGCCTTTTGTCTGCATAATAATTAGCACCTATAGCTATTATTATATAATGGCCTCCAATCTGGCTCTCTATAGCCCTTAAAACTCCGCTTTTAGTCCTACTAGCCATTTTAGCTACCTTTTTAGATCTATTTTATATAATATGCTTTATTGCTAGAACTCCTCCTATTCCTACTCTACCTGCACCTATTACTATATATTTAGATTAATATATCCTTCCTCCTATACTAATTAAAATCCTAGGATATAATGCTAATCTATACTAACCTTTTAGAACTCCTACCTTTTTAATATAGTGTAGAATGGCAATTCTATTAATAGTCTTCTATATATTATCTCCTCTATTTGCTTATAATATCCGGACTACCTCTCCTATATATTATTAGTTTTATTATTGCTCTCTTTGTTTTTATATACTAAATCTAAGTTCTAAAGGACGCCCTTATCTCTTACTATCTCTCTCTATATAGCTGGGTAGACATACCGCTAAATACTTATAGAAATGTCACGAGACGAGGTCAAGGAGGCTCTAAGAAGTCGTAGTATTGACTAGGTACACGACAGGATATTGCACGAAGGTGCAAGAGGTGCGTAGGCACCATGGCTCTATATACTATGGGTGCCAAGGCGAGCCTATAGCGAGCCCTTGGCGGTGCTACAGCCGGAATCCGTGACAAGAAATTTGCGCGTCTATTCTATCTAATATCTCTTGCTGTATTACTCTGCATATATAATTAGGGCCCTAAAAGCCATCTAGGTTACTTAGTCTCTCCTCTAATTTAGATATATCCCTAGCTCTTTTACTATTACCCTTACCCTCGCCCTTGCCCTTACCCCTACCTTTATTATTACTTTATTTTACTATATTGCTTTACTCCTAGTCATCTCCGTCCTCTTTATTCTTACTATTATTCCACTATTCTTTTGGCTCCAGTTCCTATAAAAAGGCTTTAATTTTATTCTGCCCTCTATACAGTATCTATAAGATCTTTATATATGGCTAGATAAGCTATAGGTAATATATAACCATCTCGCTTACCTCTTTTAGCATATACTAATAGATAATCTTAACCTTCTTGCTTGCGCTATACCCTTTATAGTACGACGTTATAAATAAAACTAGTTCTTTGTTAATATAAACGCCTCTAGTGCCTCTGCCGTTTATGCCGTTCTTATACTAGATGCTTATAATCTCTATCCCTTATACTGGCGTACTGCTGGTTATATAGATTAAAACGAACAGTCTCTCCTTAAATCTCTATATGGCCCGTATATAGTTAAACACGCCTTAATTTTTCAACAGAATGCCTCTATTACTCTATTCTTTGTATATAAATTTCTTCTTTAGCTTCTCCTCTGCTAATACTTATCTAAATAGCCGTCTCTTATTATCCTCTTTAAATGGGTTGCAGGGGTCTTTTAGGAAATTCCAGCCTTCTATTATCTTAGTATAGTTATTATATAGCTCCTCTAACTTTAAATCTAGTAGTTATATAGTCCCCTTTTAGACTATGCCTTACTCGTTAATATTTAACAAGAGCAATTCCTATAGTAGCTATAATTAGACTGTTTTATATAGTCCCTTAACTATTAACTGTAAATCTACTAGTGTAAACGTCTGCTTCTTAATTAAGATCTTATTGCCATTCTATACTACTCTCTCTTCCCTATTTGTGCCGTATTGGATGCTAAACCTATATATCCTTATGTGCAAAACCCAATCTATAGAAGTAGGCACTTCTCTATATATTGTTAATGTTATAAATTAGTGGACTATCTTCTTTACTAGCTTAAATGTAGATAGTGCCCTTATATTGCTCTTATGCGCTTCTAAGCCCTATCTCTATAATCTATATATCTCTCTTTGCCAAATTATGTGCACCTAATAGGCAACTAACGTGTATACTATTGTTATAATTGCTAACAAAACTAGTGTAAAGTTCTAAGCCTTAACCTATTTGCCCTTATTTGTATACAAACCAATTACTACTAGTCCGCTAATAATGCTACTTTTATACTTATTTACCTTTAGCTTATAGTTAAATATAGCTATTTAAAACGCTAAATAAGCGTCCTTAATCTTCTGCCTTTTAGCGCAGACGTTTAATCTACCCTCCTCCTTATTTCTGCTAGTAAGTAACTAGATGGAAAATAAGCATCCCTTCTAATGCGGAGTTAGTATATACTGCGGCCTTTTAGCCTTTATATACGTTCTTTATAAATATTAGAGAATCTTAACCTAGTAGTTACTATACTTGCGGATTATTTGTACCTTATGCTTTATGTAAAATAGTTGCTTATTTAAACGTTCCCTAACCTCTTATCTGTTAATATATTCCAACGCAGATCTACCTATTATATTTGACTAATATATCTTAAACGCTCGCCTAATTAATTGTTTTGTTGCTTTATATATGTCTGCTAACCCTTTATCCCCTTCCCTCTCCGCTAATTGGTCTGGAGAATAATGCCGCTGCTACTACTTTCTTTACTGCCCCTACTGCTCTTCTAGCTTTTCCCTAATAGTAGGCTGTGTTAAATTAATTAATTCCTATTAAATATACTTCTGCACGTGCTTCTTTTAACCTATAAATTTTAGCTATAGGTTTGTAATGAATTAATTAGTATTCCCTTCTATTTCTCTTTTCTCTCTTATTTTTTTAATCTCTTTTACTTACTAATCTAGCTCTGCCTTACTACGCTTAATAACTAAATTAAATCCTTGCGTTATTCCCTCCCATTACTAAACTACTTAAAAATATTTCTGCTACTTTCCCTAAATAAAAAATTGCTAGTAGTCTTAATCCGCCACCTATATCTTATTTACCATCTTATGATATTTTACCTAGCTGTTTCCTCCTCGCTTCTAGTAATTAGCCTACTTATACTCTTCCTTATAATGTTCCTAGATGCCTCTAATTGTTTAGCAAATATATGTATCTAGATATACTATACCATCTTCACCTTCCCATTTATATAAAAATCTGTTATAGAATACTAGAAGCCCTAGAATAACCTTAACAAGCTCTTATAGGTAAATAACTTTATTTTTTGTTTAAGTAATATTATCTAACTCCCTAATAAACCCTATAATAGCTTCCCTTGTCTTCTTAGATATTTTCCCCTTATATTGGTTGGATAAATGCCCTCTAATTTAATTAGGGGTAATGGTATATGGGCAATATTTGCAAAGGATAATTTAATATTTAGGCATATACTTAAATAATTGGTTAAACTGTTCTGCGGCCATGGCAGCAATATGTACTAACTATCTTTATATAATGATCTAGCACTATTGCTTTAACTGTCTGTATCTATACTATATATTAACCTATAATCTCCTCTTTTATTTCCCTAGTTCTACCTTAAACTTTAACTATATTAACTAAACCGCCTTATTCCACCCTTCCGCCTTTACCTAGTTGGCTATTACGTGTAATATAGCTACCCATTAATAAAGTATGGACGGTTTATCTCCTAAAATAAACGTATTAATAGCGCTACTAGTAGTGACTTATTACTAGTCCAGAGTTTATTCTTCTATACTATTTCTCCCTTCTATTTCTCCCTGGTAAGGATTATCTTATAAGCCGGCCTATGTCCTTACTATATTTATAATCTAATTAGTCTTCTACTGTAATACATTGCATTAGGCCACTTAGGTAGCCTAGTTTTCTTACTAGCTTCCGGAAATACTCTCTGTTAGTTATAATAGTGTTTCTAATTTCCATATTTAAGGGGAATATAAAGCGCCTAGCTAAAGCTTGCCTTAATACCATTTCCTATCTCTATATTATTAAATCCCTATAGCTGCATTAATCCTAGCCTCTGGTGTAATCCCTTAAGAGATATAAACCTTCCTTCTATGTTTACTTTCTGTATTGTTTATTGGTATCAACACCCCTGCAGTCTAGGTGCGTAATAGCGCCAACCTTAGCCTCTTGTTCTTTGTTACAAAATTACCTAAAGATGCCTTATAGTAGATCCGCCAGTCCTATAGGCCTAAAGTGCTTCAATAATTTAATCTGGTTAATGTGGATAACTCCAGTCCAGACCCTTAATTCCCTTAATTATAAATTAAGGATGATAGTGATTATAGCAGTCTAGTAGAGTTTTAGTCTACCCCTAGTCTGGACAGTATATAGGATATAGGTAATAAGAGTGTCCATTATAGGGGCAAAAGGCCTATCTCCAATGCTTCTTTATTTTAACCGCCTACTAAGTGTACTTGGAACTATATGGCTACACTAGATCTAGAGTATATTATAACCATTAGTAATATAAACAGGCGTAAAAAAAGGGATAGGCGTAGAAGGTTAGAAAATAAGCTTTTTAATATATTTGTAACTAAGGAAGAGGATAATATATAGGATATATATATATGGGAGAACAGAAGGAAACTTGCCTAGCTAGCTAAACAGCCTAACTATATAGGAATGGGCAGATGGGAGGCATCCGCCTTAGTCTATAGGGTAAGCGCTATTAGTAGTAGGGAAGCTGTTAAGAATATAAAGGCTGTGCTTACCTACTAGTAAAAAAACAGCACTGTAGATTTAAACCGCTAGACTTTTCCCTAATTATCCTTATAGCCTTCCCAATTATCTTTATAGTCCTTAGTTACTTTTACGCCTAGTAGCTAGAATATAAACGCCGCCCTATTAGGCTTCTGAAACGCTTTCTTTAATATTACTAGTATAGAAGCAGCTGGAATACTTTAAGATATTCTTTATTACCATTACTTTATATACCTTTACCATTGTTATTGAAACGCCGAAGCACTTCTGGATACTATGCTATTAAGTGCATGGGGTAGAGGTATTAGCGATGCCTCTTTAGTTAAGTAGTGGCTTTTTAAGGCACTCTACCTACCTACTAATATACCTTTATTATTGCTACCTAACTCCCCCGCTCCATTTAACAAGTAATGGCGCTACTTTATAAAGTGTCTTATAAAGGGCTACTGATGGTATTATATACAGGAGACACTTGGTTCTAGTATTTTTGCTCTTATTCCTATATCTAAAATACCTTATTCTTTTATAGAGCGCCTCTTATTATATATATTTACGGTATTTCTTAACCTTATTAAGCGGTTTTACCTAGACGCCATTAAGTTTAGTTAACTAATAGACCACTTTATATAAAATGCATTGGCTAGCCGCTAGTCGCTAAATACTTATCTTCCTATTAAAGATATAAGCAATAATCGGCTATAGGAAATGCATCTCTCTAATATACTCTAGCTGTTTAACTATTATCCTGTACTAGTAATTAAAGATATTTCTTTTTTACCTATTCCTTTAAGTTAGTGGGATTAATTCTACTAAGTTATGGAAATATATATAGTAAATAAAAGCCTTTCTAAAAATTATATATACGTTAAGTCATAGCAGCTGTAATTTTAAAAGCTAGTACTGCTATTTTTTTTATATATGCAAGGGATGTAACTAGTAGATTAGTAACTTTATCCTATTATAATACCAGGTAAGCTTTGCAACGAGGATATAAAGTTAATACTACAGGTATAGGCGCTAGCGCAAATATTAACATTACCCTAACTAACCCTAACTCTGTGTTTATAACCTATTTAATGGGGTTTTTATTAATCTAAATATACTAAGCGATAGCGATTTCTCTCTTTTACTATTTGTATAAGTTTTAGGAAGTTTTAAGCCTAGAAACCTTAAACAAATCAGCCCCTATATTTTAAAGGAATTAGCTTGTTTGCCTAATCTCTTAGCATCCCTTTATATGGCCATTTTAAACAAATTAGCCTAATTTCGTTAATTTATAATAGTTAGCTCTGCCTTATAGCTAGCCTTGCCAATAATATCTAACCTATAAGCTGTTTTTATTGCTACCCTAATAACTAGGACTAATACGTTTAACTACTAATATTTTTCCAACTTGCTCTTTTCTATTGCGTATAGCTTCTGACTAATTCTATACTTTATGCATATATAACTGCTCTTGTTATACTAAATTAGAGTCCAGAACTTATTGCAATCCGCCTACCCTAAGTTTATAAATTTCTGACACTTAGCCAATAAATGTAGATATAAGTCGTCTTCTAAGTCTAGTATTTAGCATACTATATAGCTGTCCGCTAGCTTGTCTAGCAGCTTCTATACCTAACCCTCTTTGTCTATATCTTTTACCTATAAACTCTGCCAGTCTACTAAACCCTTGCTATATCTATTATATACTGTGTAGTCTATATCTATATACCTAACCTCTTTGCCGTCTAGATACCTGCTTATTGCCCCTTAATAGCACTCTATTGTCTAAATAAAAGCCGCTATTGCTAATTTATTAACTAACCCAGCCATTCTCTTAGCCTGCCTTTCTACCTTACTATTCTCTAAGAGCACTACTAAGTCCACTGCCTCCCCTTTATATCCCGCCTACCCACTTTCTTGTATATAGTTAATCATTCCGTACGGTAGCCCTATGTAAAGCATAAATATAATACTAAAGTAATTTACCCCAGTCCTAAGAGCTAACGTTATAATAATAAACCCCCCTACTTTAACCTACTTTAAAAGTCGCTCTTCCCTATTAACCAACCTAGTGTAATAATACGCGCACTTAAGCAACCGAGCCATCTCCTTACATTGCTCTTGGCTGTGATAGTATACTACCCCCTTTATGCTATCTAGCCTTTGAGCTTATCTCTTATATATTACTAGCACCATTTCCTTAATCTTCCCTCCCTAACACTACTGCACTATATACTATGTCTTTACTTATACTGTGCTCGCTTATATATATATAGCTAATGGTATAAGTATAACCTTGCTTAACTCCTACTCTAGTAGCTAGGGTAGTGTTGCTATAAGCAGTACTATTAGACACTATAGCAGTTATAAATTTCAAAGCTCCGCTAACTTTAGCCGCCAGTTACTTAATGTAAATGTTAGATAACACTTGTTAATTACTACCCGCTAAAGTAATTTATCTCAGTTTAATTGTAAAGCGTAGTTAAGAAATCCCTAGCTAAATACTATATCTATACTTACTACTACTATAGCTACTAGATTATTCTCTTCTGCCTTTTACTCTATATAGTCTATCTGCGCCTTTTTTAACCGGTTGACTATATTGCCTAGCAGCGCCTGGAATGGTATAACAACAATAGTAATACTAGGGTTATTTAGATATACCAGCGCTATAAACAATAAGCTCTTCCCTCCTCCTATTAGCAGTACTATAACCAGCGGTATATGTCCTGCTAGTATAGCCTCTACTCCCCGCTTCTGCTTATCTAATTAGAATAACACTTTACTACTACTAAGCGCCTATTATATTACTCTTTTAATCTACTCTACCCTATACTCTCTTATTCCCGGCCCCATCTTCTATAATACTAGCTGCGTGCTTAAAGTGTCCAACCGCCCTTATACATGCTTTTGCCCTACCTTTACTGCCTTTAACTCTCTAGCTCTTATATTATCTACGCCCTCTACACCTAAAAACCAGTGCTATGCTTCACTAAGTGGCCGAAATATTTTTACTAATTAGATGCTTAAGTGCTGAATAATATTGCTTAACACTCCGTATTAATTAACCCCTATCCTTTTAGTCCGCCTAGCTAATATCTCTAGCGCGCTTTTCTCCTTAACTTCCGCTTTCTTAACCTCGCCAATATTGTCTTAAGTACCTATTCCAAACATCTTGTCTATAAAGACCCGTCTAATCGCAATAGCTATATATTAGTAGTTAAGCGTATATAGCTTATTTCCAAGTGCCTATAAAGACTGCACCTTAATTACCTGCGTAAGACGGTCCGTTTCCTACGGTCCATACTTACCAGCCTAGATATAGTCGCTCCATTTACAGCGCTAAATATGCTCTATAAGCCTCTCCTAGAACAGCAGCATATACGCTAAATATAACCCCACTAGCTAACCTACCCTCTACGGCAAAAACCGCGGTATAACCTTTGGCGCGTTAATAAGCAACTATAACTTGTAATAACAAGTAATAAACACCACCTATCTATCTATAACAAAAATATTCTGGTCCTATAGAAGCCTATTCTAATACCAGTATAATATAATTTCCGTCCCCCTAGCTAGCTATCCTACTATTATATATACCACAAATAGCAGCAGCTTAAGAAACCTGTTAACTTTTTAAATATATCGCCAGACCTACTGTGTATACCACCCTTTTTTTACCTATATTTTCCTATCTACTTCGCTTTACTATATCTGCCTAAGTATCTATTTCAGCCCGCCGCCTAGCCTATTGCTTAACTTGCTTACAAACAAAATACTCCGTTTTGTAAACGTTATATCGTCCTTAATCTTATCTAGCGGGATAGCAAACCGCCCTTCTTACCTGCGAACCTATATTAGCTCCTACTATAGTATCTACTTAGCTTTAATAACCGCATCTTAAATTATTATCCAAAACCGTTTAATCACAACCAGCTAGCTATATAGATAGACAATCTTCCTATCTTTTAACTAATAGATACTGCCTAGATTATTATAACTTAATACAACTGCCTTACTATACGCTAGTAAGCTAATTATTATACTTATTAGGCTAAAAGACCTATTAGCTAGAAATTGTTTCCACTTAATAAAAAACTCCTCCCACTTAGCCTCCTTTTGCGTCTCTCTTTCTACTAATAGAAGTAGCCATTTAACCGCAAGCGCCCGTATATAGTAGACCACGCCTATAAGCATATATAAGAAGTTATTTGCTGTTTAGAGTCTCCTTAGCTCCTTATTAATTCCTAGCATTATAAAAAAGTAAATAAGTCCGCTATTAAACGGACTATTGCTAATCTTCCAGAATATAAATAAAGCTAAGAATTAAAGTACCTATTTTGCAACACTCTTCTTATCTTCTCCTGCTTATAGCGCATACCATAGATCCTTTATAAGTTCTTTTTATTTATCCTACTATTAGAAAAGTTCCTGGCCATCTTTAAGAAACTAAGCGTTATCCTTATTATTTTCTCTGCCCTTATTATTATTGTCGTCTTCTGCCCCCTTATTATTATTATTACCATTATCATTACTATTCTTATTTATCCCTCCAGTTATACTATCTGCGTTTTCGCTGCTAGCATCTTTATTACTGTCTATATCTTGGCTATTATCCCCTTCTGCCTCTTCTATAGTAATAAGCCGTAGATAATAACAGATAAACTACTACTAGTACCTAGTATAGCGCTCCTAACTATCTGCGTTTTCTAACCGCCCTATTAGCCTAATATTAACCTCTTTATACTTTACGCTTTTAAGCTATCGCCTTATCTTATAAGCGAGCGTCAATAGCCCAGATATATATCTCTCCATTAATATATCTACTGCGCTGTATACTTGCTTTAACTTCTTTTTATCTTAGTCTGGTAATCGCCTTGTGTGCGCAAGATATATTAGATTGCGTTTTACAATATACTCTAGCCAGCCTATACGGTTATACCATCCTATTTAATCTATCTTTACTACTTTAGCGTCCGCTACCTCTAGTCCCTTTTTATAGTCCTTATTAGCCTTCTTCTATTTACTTAGCATAGCTTATACAAATTCCTTATTGCCCTTATTATCCATGCATGAAGCCGCCTCACCCTCTGGTTCTAGTATATATACGGTAAAGTAGCGCTAAAAGCCGCTGCTAGCAAAAAATGTCTACACTTTAATATTTGTCTAATGCTCCCGGTCTTGCTAAGTTAACTTCTATCCATATATCTTTTTACTATACTTCCATACTCTGTTATAATTTATGCTAATAAACCCACATACTTCCTCGTCGCATAAAAAAGCATCTATTGGCTTACGCAGTATTTCAAACAGTAGTCCAAACGGCGGCGGCAGTGGCACATCCCTTAGGCCTAACACAGCGTATTTACTATACTTTTTAACGATTTCCTTTTGTATCTTTTGCCGTATTAAGTAATAGTCGCGTAGATGTAACCGCAGATTTTAAAGTGCATAGCTATGTTCTTTATATATTAGTACTTTGTAATTGGGGTTATAATATAGAAACTAGTTAGGCGGCTAAGTGCTACTATTTATTATTGCTGCGGTTGTTAACGCTGTTGTTAACACTAGTGTTAATTTATGTTATGTTCCAGCCCGTGGGTTTTAGTAAACCTCCATTACAACCATAACTATAAAAATGTAATACTTGATTCTGCTGCCAATACCCAACCCCCTTTTAGCATATTAGCATGCCAAAATATTAGAATATAATGCTTGACTTAATTTATCTATCTAGGGAAGGCTGGTAGCTATATAATATAATATTAAGGAGGCTAGTTCACTAGCCCCCTTATAGGCTCTAGCGAACCTATATTATAACCCCAATACCAACACTAATTTAACAGCAATATAGTGTAATTCTTAATCCAACACCTTAAAACGATTAAACTTAATATACTAAACAACTTTTATATAGGAAAGAATGTGTTTAACGTATTATTATAGGGGTATTTAGAGAATAGATCCCACCTAACGGATCCTACTAAGGAATTGTTGCTTTTCGGTTAGCGCAACCCTAAATACTAACTATATTTGTCCGGATTCCAGTGCAATTTACTACCCCCTTAACAATAGGGCTTGTATAAATACCTCTAAATAGAAGCTTGTAGATTGCTACTATATAAAGATACTAAGCTAAGGAGAAAAAAGAAAGGGGTTGTTAGAACCAAAGTAAATAAATATATAAGGTGGCCGCTAAGGCGCTAGTAGTAAGTGAGCCAATTATAGGGGTAGTAAAATATGGCAGTAATATAATAGGATTTGGCAGGTGACGCGCCCTAGCGCTGTTATACCTTTATACTAAAAACAACCCTCTATAAATGTCGGTTTTATAGGGGGGGGTGGCCTATTAAGAGTATATTCTTGTTCTAATGTTTTGTAAATAGGTATTAAAAGCAGAGGATTATAAGGATTATAGTGCCTAAGTAGGGGGTTAATTAGTCACTATAAGGATAACTAATTAAAGATATAATAATGATATATTAACAACACGTAACCACGTAACTTCTGTCCATATATTCTAATAATAAATATAATACTAACCGCCTATAACGGCGCTGGGGCACTACCTCTGTAATATTATATATAACCTAGATAGGGGGCCTAGTTAGGGGCTTGCTTAGAGACTTGGCTCTTATATATAAACATGTCCTCTCCTTGACCTTCTTCTACTTTTTAGCTTAGTATCTTTATAATATAGTATTTGTTTAAGCTTTGGTTTAGAGGCATTTATTTAAGCCGTTATACCGCCTATATTTAACCTGTATAATAAACCATCTATTTATAACCCTAACTGCCTAATCACTTAATTGATATAATTAAGCTAACTTGCTAGAATACTGCATTAAACCTACCTAATTACCGCCCGCTTTCCTAATTAAACTACCAAATATTAATGTTTTTTATAATGTTAATATATCGAAATTAACTTCTTTTATAATGTTAATACACTAAATCAACTTCTTTTGCTATATTAATATACTAAAATTACCTACTTTACTACTTTATAACCTACTAAATAGCAGGCGTATAGCATTTATTCCATAAATTGCATATAGGTTTACTTTAACAATACTATTTATTCTCTTATATTTATAAAGAGATAAAGATCTAATCTAATACTATTTTATTACTAGTAAAAGAATTTCTAAGTTTTGGTTAGGGCTTATAGGTAGGAGTAAGTAAGCAAATAGGAGAGGGAGAAAATTAAATTGGAGTAAGAAGATTTTAGCATTTCTGACTAGTAGCCGGATATTTCCTTTGGGCCTTAATGCCACTAATGCGTTGGCGTATAGATCTGCGTATATTTATGGCAGAACTCTATTAAAATCGTTATATATTAATGCAGTTACGTTAGGGGATATAGGGAACGCTAACCTTATAATAAAATGTTATTAGAAGGTATATAAAGGAATAGAAGTTCCTTTAGGATGTGGACTACTTAGGAGATTTCGAGTACTGTAAAACTACTACTATAAATGGTGTGTTGCTAGAGCTAAGCTATAACCTTTAGGCAGCTTATATAAAGGCCTACTATACTTTCTTACCTGCTTAAGTGCTTGCTTCTAGAGAGTTAGACCTATAGGCCCTTTAGCTAGATAGGTAGCAGCGGCCTAGGACTTACTATATTAGCGACTTAGTTAATTAAGGCATAAGCATAATATAAGGGATATATAAGCCTGTATAATTGGATTGTCTATAAACAAGAATCTAAAGCTAGAGAAAGGAAAAGAGAAGAAGAGCAGCGCTGGTCAAAGTAGGGTTCTTTTATATAGTCCTTAAGTTACGTAACCGTAAAGTTCTACCAAGTTCTGCCACTAAGTTCTATTATTAAGTTCTGCTGTTTTCTACTAGTGCCGTAATATACTAATTAAAAGCCTTAAGAAAAGAGACCCTGGGGACATACTGTAAGGTACTAAATAGGAAAGTTTAGTAAGCTTTTGTGTATAGTCTAAGTATTTCATTTATATATATTAATAGGTCTTGCATTTTTAGACCACTTAAGGACGCCAGGTAAGCGTATGGGAGCAACTTTAAATAAGAGAATAATGTAGTTAGCACCTTAGCCGGGTAAGTGCATAGGGCGCTAGGTAACAAGTTAGGAGCTTAGGGTAATTAGCTAGTTATGTTAAAATAAATAACTAAGGGGAGTTAAAAGATAATGTAATAGTTAGATTTCTTAATATTTGATAAAGTAGAAAGCTTGTATATATATACACTATTATGTACTAATAATTAGATGGCTAGTAATAGCCACCCTATATTAGGCCCAGCTACCTGATTTTTAATAGGTTGTTAAGAGCTAAAAGCCTAGGGCTAGGTAAGTAGCAAGGGTTAGGAGTTAAAAAAAGCTTAAAGCTAAGTAAATAATAGGGGTTTAGGAGCTAAAGGCTTAGAGCTAAGTAAGTAATAGGGGTTTAAGAGCTAAAAGTTCGGAGCTAAATAACTAGTTAAGAGCTAAAAGCACCAAGCTGGGTAAGCTGCCGTAAACCTTAGCGGATATACTAGCTGGGTAAGTGCTTGGGGGGTAAAAGTAAGCTACTTAAAATTAGACGAGACCTTTCTTTGAAAAATTTAAACTAGGAACTTAATCCATGTAGAGACGTTTTTAAACGCCTTAAAATATTACCTAAAAATATCTCTATTTGTGTTAGAGATGACAATCCTACTATTTATACTAACGGTAGTAAACGTTAATATAAGTCCGATTTTTTAAGGTCGCTGAGTGATTTTATTGACGATTTAGAAGATTAAGTTATTAGCGACGGTTTATATAACTATAGTAGTGGCTCTAATCCTAATATGTAAATAGAGTTTTAGTAGAAAGAGTTTCTTATTGCTTGTTTTAATTCTAGGCTATAACTTGCTAAACTTTAGGAAAGCTTACAAGCTATAACCCGTTAAACTTTAGGCACCTTTAGTTAAACTTAGGTGAGGACCTGTGCGATTTTTAGTAACGACCCGCCTTTAGACCTACTATTATAACTTTTAGGGCCCCTACTGCTAGATAGAGGACGTAACGTAATAGGAAAAAAATGATATAAGTTAAGTACTATTGACTTTGTCGGAACTATTTTATAAGTTTAGAGCCTTATTATATTGGAATTTAGATTTTTAAAAATCTAAGAAACTATGGAGATTTCAATTGAAATTCTAAGTCCATTAGGGGTAAAAATGGTATAGTATTAAAAGGCCACATATGGGGTAGGTTAAGCTCTTAGTGAAATAGAGTCCCTATTAAAACTCTCCCCCTTCCTTTTTTTATTAGTGTTAGGAGGGAAGTAGACGTTAGAGTGGATAGGTAATATATTAAAGTGCAAGAGTAGAGCGAGTTTATTATTACTACCTCCTTATATTAGGATTGGGTAGTTTACGCGCCTATTACCTTCTTTAGATATAGTAGCCATTTCTTAGCCTAGGTCTCCGCAATAGAACCCTAATTCTCCGTTACCTATTAATACTATAGTAGGCTACTATCCTACTATTAAAAGTTAATAGGGCAGAAATTTGGCTAAATTATCGCCGGCGTAAGGCTATATAACTTATTAAGTTATTATAAATTACTAAGAAGTTCTAAAGGGCGTTGGATTTTTATCTAATAAATATATACCTCCTAAAGTTGGGGTTTTTAGCATATATTAGCTCTAGAATTACCATAGTTATCTAAGTAGTAAGGTTCTATTAAATAAACAATAACTGATTTAATAAGCCATTCGCAGTTTTACTATATAGATTACTTATACTTAGATATATATAGCTTAATCTTTAAGCTAAGTATATAACTACTAGCAGAATTAA
>Ga0307507_10004504_pt1 | contig 24576 bp, 6 predicted proteins | sample 7_EM_MG_FD_207223 | JGI IMG/M metagenome (GOLD analysis project Ga0307507, IMG submission 207223) | Populus trichocarpa ectomycorrhiza microbial communities from riparian zone in the Pacific Northwest, United States - 7_EM | ecosystem: Host-associated > Plants > Roots > Unclassified | place...
GCTTATAGGGTATATTATTATAGGCGCCGCTAATATCTAGGCTAAGTATTAATACTATAAAGTCCTTTCGCATAGCCTATGCAGTTTTAATGGTAGTAGCGAGTAGTATAAGTGCTAATAGCGTTAAGCAATTCTTTTTTGCCCCCATTTGGCTTTATGGTAGTAGGGCGTATTCCTCTGCCGTATCTACTATATAGTCCGCTATAACCTTTTCTAAGATCTTGCTTAGGGTGTTTTTTAAGGCAATAGGGCGGTAACTTCCTGGAATTAAGTAGTCTACTTTACCTTCTTTTTATAGGACGACTATTGTCATAGATCTTTTAAGTCGCGGGTAGTAGCCTATTTCAAAGCATGCTCTGGTTACGTCTGTAAGCTAAGGTACTATAAGCGGTCCACAAGTCTTTAGGGCTTTGTTTAGGATCCCATCTAGTCCTAGTGCTATATTATTTAAGAGGCGGCTAATAGTTCTGGCCATTTCTTTAGTTATTATGTCGCTGTTAACCCTTAGGCGAGTTACCGGTGTTTCACTAGTAATATCGCTAAGGTCTACTAGAGCTAGTTAGGGGAAAAATCTTTTTATAAGGATTTTTACCTTCTTGTTATTGTTGCTTGTGGCCTATAGTTTGCCTGCTCTTTATAGGGGTAGTAGGTATAGATCTTCTACTAGGTGTCCCGCCTTTTTCTTTACCTATTTTGCTATAGTCCATAGGCCCTTGTTATAGGGGAGACTTAGGTTAGTAGTGTATTTGTTTATAAACTATCTTTAGTTATTCCTTACTTCTTTTCTTAGGGTATTCTTTAGCTAGTTTCTTATGTCTTTATATTATCTCTTGTCTTTAGAATTATAGCTGCTTGTATATTTCCTCCTTGCTCGTCGTTGGCCGGCTATAAGGGCCGCGTACTATGCGGACCATGCGTGTCACACATAGGGGCCTAGTTTTAAGATTGGGCAGTGCTCTTTTAGCCTACTTTTAATTGCTGCCTAGATCCTTTCTAGTCTTTAATTAATTTCCTTGGGGGTAGCTAATAAGCCTTGCTTATTTGGTATTAGGTGGATTTCTTCTAGGTCTTAGAGTTGTTATTTAATTATATTAAGGAAGCTATCTATATTAAGCTTCCTTATTATATATCTTTTGCTATTTAGTTGCGCCTTAATGTCCAGATCTAGTTATATCTGGATAGGGATATAGTCTGAGGTAAGTGCCTATTCTTCTTTAGGGGAGCACCTTTTGAGTCTCTGGTATAGGTTTTCGTCTATAATTATAAGGTTAATTATACTTTTGGTAGTGCCCCGTTGCCATATAATTGCACCTAGGGGGGTAGCTAGCTTAAGGCCCCCATTGTCTATAGCTCTTAGTAGGCACTCTGCCTATTAATTGGCAGCAATATAGATACCCCCCTACTATAGGTAGTGGAGGTTTATGTCTCCTAGTAGGATAGACTCTGCATGTTTAGTTTCTAGCAAGCTTATTATAGATATAATGTTCTCTGTCTGTGCTACCCCTTTGACCCTAGGGTTATAGATATTAATGATTTGTACTAGTCCCCTATATATCTGGATAGTTATAACTGTAATATCTGGGTTAACTGCCTGCTATAACTATAAGGTAAGGCTGATATTTTTACTAATTATAAAGTACACGCGCGTGGCTGCTTTTGGTTTATATAGGAGCTAAAATCCTTAGGGGCAGTATGTTAATTATATATAGGTATTGTAATACGGCTCTTATATAGCAAGAATATGGTGTTTCTCTGGGTCTAGACTGTCTAGTAGGGGCCTTGCTAGACGGTGGTTTGTATTGCCGTAGTTGTACTATATAATGGTTAAGTGGCGGACCCCTAGTGGGGGTCCTTTACCTCTCTCCTTTACTCCTTGCTTCTTCCGTTTCTACTTTATCTAAGATATTTAGAACTTCCTTTTCCTGTGTTTACTCCCTGGCTATTACTTATTTTATATAGAGCTTTCTATCCCTGTGTCTTGTGTTCCTACTAGCCTTTCTAAATCTAAGTTTGTTATTACCTCTGGTTCTTCCCCTGTTCTTACTAGTTGGCTATATACCCCTTATAAGCTAGCTATATGTATTATGTTTACCACGTTAAATCTAATTCTTAATTGTCCTGGCCTTAAACTTGCTGTAGCTATCTATAGGGGTCTTTCTACTGGGCGTCCTCTCCCTTGTGTTCCTTGTATCCCTATTTAGTCTAGTAATGTCGCGCGGCGTCGCTTTTAGCCCGCTAAGGCTTGGGATGGCTGGATTAGCCCCTAGTATTAAAGGTAGGAAACGCTGGGAAGATACCTGCGTCCCCCTAGCTTATTGCCTGTTGTTTCTATTTGTATAACCTAGCATGTAGTTGTTCCTATAGCTGTTAAGCCCTTTCCTTCCGTCTTCTGTATTTAATATAGTCTTCTCTCTCCTATGCCTTATATATGCTTTGGTAACAGTTTACGCATTTTATTTGGTCTTAATTTGTATATTATCTTATATTATAGGGGCCTGCACAGTGGCCGTAGCATACCTGTACTATGTATGTGGATTAGGTGTGTCCCTATTATATATAGCAATAATATTATTCTAGGCGTAGTCTGTGGTTGTAAAGCCTTGTGTTGTATATAAGGCCATTTATAATTATTCCTTTTTAGATAAGGAGTTTTTGCATTCCTAGTATATATACGCTGACAATAAGGGAGCTATGCGTTTATCTGTTATTTCCCTAGTAAGTCTCTAGCGCTCCTTATGTCCTCTTATTATTCTTATTATATACTTAGTTTATATTTTCCTATTAAAGCTATTAGATTTGGGTAATTGCAAATCCTAGTATAAGGCGTTCTGTTTGTTTTACTATCTCCTATATAGTTGCTGTATTATCTGCCTGGTGTCCCCTTTCTACCCTAAGGCTTATAGGAACCGCCAGGACTTCGACTAGGTGGTCTTTATAAAGCACTTTTATGCCAATATGTTCTCCTAGCCTATCACCTGCCCTTACGGCCCGTTTCTTTGCCTATTGGTCCTTTAGGGTGACTCTAGTGTCTCTACTCCTAAGGTATTAGACTGCGACAGCGTTGTGGACCTCCTTGCGCACCTTTATAAGAACTTCTATCTCTAATTATCCCCTAAGTTCCTCTGCCTTTTCTGTATTTGGTTATATTATAATTATATACCCAGTTGTTATCTTTAGGGGGGTAGGTTCCCTGTGCTGTGGGTGCGCAGCTATGGCGGCCCAGGTGCGGTTCGCCTATAAGGGGGGATTTTGTTTATCTTTGATTTTGTTTAGCCGTTAGAGGATTTGATTAAGGGTTTGCTAGAGGGGCGCCTAAGGTTTACTAGACTGGCGGAGCCATTCTGCTAGATGTATTAGTTTGTAATGGCTAATAGTTGCTCCCCTATAGTTTTGGATACTAGACGCGTCTAATAGGCTTTGTATTTTGTCAGATGCCTTCTTAATGGGGGTGTTTCCGCTTTCTGGTGTGGTATTTGCCCGTCCTTAATGTTGATGTGGAGAGCTATTGTTTGGTATAGGTCTGGCGGTCGCGCGTGACTGCGTACCACCGTCGTACTACCTGTGCCTCCCCTATAATGCATGCATCTCAGGGGATTGTCAGGGTGTTTTTTAGGGTTCTTTTGGTTGGTTTGGTCTTTTGGGCTGGTGCAGTAAGAGCTCCTTAGCTATCTTTCTCTATTGAAAGCCAAAGGCATAGCATTGCCAATTTAGGTGATTGTTGCTTGGGTTTTAGACAACCTAACTAGTCCCTATAAGGGATTCGTTATAATGGTTACCTAATCTTACAGAACCAATTCTAGTACCATTAATTTAGAAAACCTGTTTTTAAATTTAATGGACGAATCTAGAAGACAGGTATCTAAAGATTAGGAAATAGTATTGGTTACTAGATTTAGATAATCTATAAGGCCTAATTAGACAAATCGAACACATAAAAACAAGTATTGTAAAAGGTGTAAAACAACTATATATTCTATAAAAGACCGTTTCTACCTATTTCCTAAAAAGGCTCTAAAAGGCTTTAAACACCACTTTAAGCCAAAAGATTAAGAAGCTCTTGTGTCTATAAATACTAGTAATATAATTAGTAATCCTAGTAATGGACAAGAAGAAGAAGACGATTTTGAAATTGATTTTAATATAATGGATACCAAATAGGTATTTGTTACCAATTAAAACCCTAACTAAATAGGAGCTAATTTTGTATTAGACTTAGGAAGCATAAAACATATAATTACTAAAAAAGGGAATACTTTATAAGCTATAAAGATTCCCGTATACAAATAGGTTGGAGAACCGATGTATTAATTAATTCTATTAGAATCGGAAATGTCAAATTGGTAATAAAAGGCAACAAAATTATACTAGAAAACTGCCTGTATGCACCCAATTTTGGGTATAATTTTATATCTATTAGTTAGCTAGACCAGCTTAGCTATAAAATTGTAGTTAAGGGCAGTCAAGCCCATATATACAAAAATAAATATTATTATTATTTATTGCTTAACGTCCGATTCGGATCCCTGTTGGGCCTATACGGACTACTCCTTATATATATATGGGGAGAAAACTCTATTTGAGAAAACCCCGTAATCCGTCTCCCCGCCTTTTGGGGCTCGCTTATAAGTCGCCTGCGAGTTACTAGTAGTGCTTTACTACCTTACTTTTTGACCTTCTTAGGAACTACTGCTGCCGTAACAAACCTATGGACGCGCTAGTATTACACACTGTACTCTACTCCTATAGAGTTATTAGGGGGCGCCTATTACTCGCCCCTTTGCCTTCTATTGCTATTTCCTTTGTAACCCGGAACTGGTCTAGTACATTTTAGCTAATAAGCCACTGGGTAGCCACCTTAAGGCCTTTCTATATTAAGAGCAGTGTATTATAGTTTTCTATGCTAGCTGCTAAGAGCATTGCTTCTTGGCCAGTGCGTAAGGGGCATAATAGTATTACGTGTTTTAGTATCTGTCTTAGCCAGCTATATTTATACCTTAGGCTACCTACTAAGACACCTACCTAGTAAAGCTAATCTTTTAGTCCTATTATTCCTGTCCTTAAGAGTGTTGCTATTATATTTTCTATCTTTATTAGGCCCTCTTGGAGCCCTTAGGTATTTACCCCCCATAATATTACCTATACTATAGCTTGGGTTCCCCTTGCCTAAGTCTGCCTCTATACCTTTAACTCCTATTTATCTCTCCAGCGTCGGTCCAACTAGCATTGTATTGCGATAGATAGTTTTCCAGTACTCTTTTATACTCTACTTTAGCTCCTTTCTCTCCCTTACTGTTATCTTTGCTGGCTTTTCACGCGTCTCCCTTCCTTCTCTATATAGGCCTGGGCCTTAGCGCCGCACTATTCTTCTTCTACTTTCTCTACCTATTTTCCTAATATATCTTCCCTACTTTGGGGTTGCTAGTTCCTTCTCCTATAGGGCACCCTAGGGTCCCTCTATAGTTTATTTAGGCGTGTCTTAATATACTTTATAATGTTAGAGTTGCGTTCCTTTTGCACCCTTTACATTATATTAGCTTCAATATATAGTTATAAAGGGGGAATATTGGCTTCCTTCTTAAGTAGTGCTGTAGCCGTTCGCTTATACCCGCCTGTTATACTCCTAAGGCAGGCTATTTGGACTTTTTAGAGTGGTTTAAGGAGTGATTTAGGGGGGCCTTTCTTAGTTTCTCCAGTGGCCCAAATGCTAGATCTATACGTTATGGTTAGCCGGACAACTACTGTATATAGTAGGCGTGACCTCTGGAAGTATAGACCCTATATAGAATTAACGATCCTAGATATGGCGATATACTTTACTTAGCCCTTATGGGCCGCTTACGCCGTATATGCGCTCTATTAGAGCTTGCTATCTACCTATACTCCTAATACCCTTAGGCCTTAAACCGGTTGACCCCTAAAGCCTTAGATATAGATTATATACTAAAGATCTGCAGATTGGTTACGTTTTCTTATAAAATAGATTAGCTGGTATTTCTCTAGTAAAAATTAGACTCTATACCATCTTGCCTATTTTATATAGGTATTATAGGCTTTCTCTAGTGTCCTACAGTTCTCTGCGGCTGTTGGCCTATATATAATTAGGTTTATGTTATTAATAAAGCCTATCCCCTAGGTCGCCTCTTCCTTAAAGGTATTAAGCAGGTTGCTTACAAAGAAGAGGAATAGTATAGGCAATAGAGGTAATCCTTATAGTATTCCTATTATAACTGCGATAGGGGGGCTTTGGTATCTGCTAAAGACTAGTAATATTTCTTTCTAGCCTATAAATCCTTAAATAAATTAAATAATATATTCTAGGAAGCCCTTTGCCCTAAGGATGTATAGGAGACGCTTATAGGGTATATTATTATAGGCGCCGCTAATATCTAGGCTAAGTATTAATACTATAAAGTCCTTTCGCATAGCCTATGCAGTTTTAATAATAGTAGCGAGTAGTATAAGTACTAATAGCGTTAAGCGATTCTTTCTTGCCCCTATTTAGCTTTATAGTAGTAGGGCGTGTTCCTCTACTATATCTGCTATATAGTCCGCTATAACCTTTTCTAAGATCTTACTTAGGGTGTTTTCTAAGGTAATAGGGCGGTAGCTTCCTAGGATTAAGTAATCTGCTTTACCTTCTTTTTATAAGATAACTGTCGTTATGGATCTTCTAAGTTATAGGTAGTAGCCTATTACAAAGTATGCTTTAGCTACGTCTGTAAGCTAAGGTGCTATAAGTGGTCCATAGGTCTTTAGGGCTTTATTTAGGATCCTATCTAGTCCTAGTACTATGTTGTTTAAGAGGCGGCTAATAGTTCTAGCTATTTCTTTAATTATTATATTGCTGTTAACCCTTAGGCGAGTTACCAGTGTTTTACTAGTAATATTGCTAAGGTCTACTAGAGCCGGTTAAGGGAAAAATCTTTTTATAAGGATTTTTGCCTTCTTGTTATTATTGCTTATAGCCTATAGTTCGCCTACTCTTTATAGGGGTAGTAGGTGTGGATCTTCTACTAGGCATCCTGCCTTTTTCTTTACCTATTTTGCTATAGTCCAAAGGCCCTTATTATAGGGGAGACTTGGGTTAGTAGTATATTTATTTATAAACCGTCTCTAGTTATTTCTTACTTCTTTTCTTAGGGTATTCTTTAGCTGGTTTCTTGTGTCTTTATATTATCTCTTGTCCTTAGAATTATAGCTGCTTATATATTTCCTCCTTGCTTATTATTGGCCGGCTATAAGGGCCGCGTACTATGCGGACTATATATATCACGTATAGGGGCCCAGTTTTAAAACCGGGCAGTGCTCTTTTAGCCCACTTTTAATTACTGCCTAGATCCTTTTTAGTCTTTAATTAATTTCCTTATGGGTAGCTAATAAGCCTCACTTATTTAGTATTAGGTGGATTTCTTCTAGGTCTTAAAGTTGTTATTTAATTATATTAAGGAAGCTATCTATATTAAGCTTCCTTATTGCGTATCTTTTGCCATTTAGTTGCGCCTTAATGTCCAGATCTAGTTATATCTAGATAGGGATATAGTCTAAGGTAAGTGCCTATTCTTCTTTAGGGGAGCACCTTTTAAGTCTCTGGTATAGGTTTTCGTCCATAATTATAAGGTTAATTGTACTTTTAGCGGTGCCCTATTGCCATATAATTGTACCTAGGGGGGTAGCTAGCTTAAGGCCCCTATTATCTATAGCTCTTAGTAGGCACTCTACCTGTTAATTAGCAGCAATATAGATACCCCCCTACTATAGGTAGTAGAGGTTTATATCTCCTAGTAGGATAGACTCCGCGTATTTAGTTTCTAGCAAGCTTATTATAAATATAATATTCTCTATTTATACTACCCCTTTAACCCTAGGGTTATAGACATTAATAATTTATACTAGTCCCCAATATATCTGGATAGTTATAATTGTAATATCTAGGTTAACTGCCTACTATAACTATAAGGCAAGGCTGATATTTTTGCTAATTATAAAGTATACACATATAGCTGCTTTTGGTTTATATAGGAGCTGGCATTCTTAGGGGCAGTATATTAATTATATATAGGTATTATAATACGGATCTTATATAGTAAGAATATAGTGTTTCTCTAGGTCTAGACTGTCTAGTAGGGGCCTTACTAGATGGTGGTTCGTATTGCCGCAGTTATACTATATAATGGTTAAGTGGCGGACCCCTGATGGGGGTCCTTTGCCTCTCCTTCACTCCTCGCTTTTTCCATTTCCATTTTCTCTAAAATATTTAGAACTTCTGTCTCCTATATTTACTCCCTAGCCACTACTTATTTTATATAGAGCTTTCTATTTCTATGTCTTATATTCCTACTAGCCTTTCTAAATCTGAGTTTGTTATTGCCTCCGGTTCTTCCCCCGTTCTTACTAGTTAGCTATATGCCCCTTATAAGCTAGCTGCGTATATTATGTTTGCTATATTAAATCTAACTCTTAATTATCCTGGCCTTGAACTTGCTATAGCTGTCTAAGGGGTCTTCCTACTGGGCATTCTCTCCCTTGTGTCCCATATATCCCTTATGTCCCTATTTGGTCTGGTAATATTGCGCGGCATTACTTTTAGCCCGTTAAGGCTTGGGATAGCTAGCTTAGCCCCCTAATATTAAAGGTAGGAAACGCTGGGAAGACACCTGTGTCCCCTTAGATTATTATCTATTGTTTCCATTTATATAACCTAGCATGTAGTTATTTCTATAGCTATTGTTTCCATTTATATAACCTAGCGTGTAGTTATTTCTATAGCTATTAAGCCCTTTCCTTCCATCTCCTATATTTAATACAGTCTTCTCTCTCCTATACCTTATGTGTGCTTTAGTAACAGTTCGCGCATTTTATTTAGTCTTGATTTATATATTATCTTATATTATAGGGGCCTGTATAGTGGCCGCAGCACACCTATACTGTGTATATGGATTGGGTGTGTCCCTATTATATACAGCAATAATATTACTCTAGGCGTAGTCTATAGTTATAGAGCCTTGTGTTATATATAAGGCTATTTATAATTATTCCTTTTTAGATAAGAAGTTTTTGCATTCCTAGTATATATACACTAACAATAAGGGAGCCATGCGTTTGTTTATTGTCTCCTTAGCGAGTCTCTGGCGCCCCTTATATCTTCTTATTATTCTTATTATATGCTTGGTTTGTATTTTCCTGTTAAAGCTATTAGATCCGGGTAATTACGAGTCTTAGTATAAGGTGTTCCATTTATTTTACTATTTTCTATATAGTTGCTATATTGTCCGCCTAGCGTCCCCTTTTTACCCTAAGGCTTATGGGAACCAATAGGACTTCAACTAGGTAATCTTTACAAAGCACTTTTATGCCAATACGCTCTCCTAGCCTGTCCCCTACCTTTACAGCCCGTTCCTTTACCTATTAGTCCTTTAGGGTAACTCTAATATCTCTACTCCTAAGGTGTTAGACTGTAACAGCGTTATAGACCTCCTTATAAATCTTTATAAGAACTTCTGTTTCTAATTATCCCCTAAGTTCCTCTACCTTTTCTGTATTTAGTTGTATTATAATTATATACCCAGTTATTATCTTTAGGGGGGTAGGTTCCCTATACTATAGAAGTATAGGTACGGCGGCCTAGGTGCGGTTCGCCTATAGGGGGGGTTTTTATTTATCTTTAATTTTATTTAGCCGTTAGAGGATTTAATTAAGGGTTTGCTAAAGGGGCACCTAAGGTTTGCTAGACTGGAGCCATTCTGCTAGCTGTATTAGTTTGTAATAGCTAATAAATACTCCCCTATAGTTCTAGATACTAGACGCGTCTAATAGGCTTTATATTTTATCAGATGCCTTCTTAATTAAAGTATTTCCGCTTTCTGGTGTGGTATTCGCCCGTCCTTATTGTTGTTATAGGGGGCTATTGTTAGGTATGGGTCTGGCGGTCACGCGCGACTACGTACTACCGTCGTTCCACCTATGCCTCCCCTGTAATGCATGCCTAATTGGCCAAATTGGTAAACAGCAATGGGTGTAGAAATTAATTAACTTAAAAAACAAAAGACCTAGAATATCGTTAATCTACTACCTAATAAAAAGGCTCTAAAAACTTAATGGGTGTATAAGATTAAAACAGATTAAAATAACCAAATAATTAAATACAAAGCCAGATGGGTAGTAAAAGGCTTTAGTTAGCAATACGGCATAGATTACAAAGAAACATTCGCAAATACTTGCCGCCCAGAGGTATATAAAATGCTACTATATTTAGCAGCTTACCATAACTGGGAAATAGTTCAATGGGACTTTAAAAATACGTTTACGCATGCTAATATAGATAAAGAGCTATATATAGAACAACCAGAAGGTGTTACTGCAATACTAAATAAGGTATATAAATTAAACAAAGCTCTATATGGCCTAAAACAATTATTAAGACAATGGTATAACCACCTAGCAAATAACCTTAAAAAAGAAGGATTTTATCCTATCTTTGCAGATCAGGCAGTATTCAAAAATAATATACTAGGCATTATAATAATCTGCCATATAGACGATCTACTGGTATTTGGCCTAAATATAGAACAAATAAATTAAATCCAAACAAAACTAGCAAAAGATCTAGAATTGATAAGTTTGGGACCAGTTTCCTATTTTCTAGGTATAGAAATTACCAGAGATCGCAAAAATTAAGTTATAACATTAAACCAAAAGAAATACACCCAAAATATTTTATAAAGGTTTAATAAACAAAATCTAAATCCAGTATCTACCCCTGGAATTATTGGCTTAAAAATGGAAAAGAATACAGAATAGGCCTCTCCTAATAATATAAAACAATATTAACAAGAAGTAGGAAGCCTAATATACTTATCTACTAAGACTAGGCCTAACATAGCCTATAACGTAAATACTTGCGCTAGATTTATGTTAAATCTAAATAAAATATACTACTAGGCACTAAATTAAATTTGGAAATACCTAAATTATGCCCCTATTTTAGGAATAACCTATTCTAGACAATTAGAACCTTACATTTTGGGTTACTGTGATTTAGATTAGGGGGGGTGATATAATAGGTCGAAAATTAACTAGCGCATATTATTTATTATTTGGAAGAAGCCCTATAAGCTAGGCTAGCCAACTACAAAAAACAGTTGCTCTGTTTAGCTGTGAAGCAGAATATATGGCCCTAAAAGAGGCTATAAAGGAATATCTATATTTAATAAGCGTTATTATATAGCTTAATATAGAAAACAAAGAAAAATTCCACTTGTTCACAGACAGTCTGTTAGTAATTGAATTGGTAAACAATCCAGAATATCATGCTAAGATTAAGCATATTGATATATAATACCACTTTATTAGAGAACACGTAATAAACAATATGATATAGATAAGCCATATCAATATAAAAGAACAGCTAGCTGATATGCTTACTAAAGCACTAAGTGGACCTACTTTTAAGTACTTGGTTAAGCAGATGAACTTGCTACCAATAGAGAAATAAAATCAATTAGCAGACACTCTTTTCCTTCCTAAATTGGACCTATTTTCCCATTGGGTTTTGGTTATAGGCTAAGGTTTTTATTGAGGCTGCTTGGCTTACTTCTTGGGCCATTAAATAAATCAAATTGATAAACAAAATCAAGAAACAAAAATGAGTAAAGTTGATGAATAAAATTGATGAACAAAATCGATAAACAAAATATTGTAATTCAATATATTGTTTATGGGGGCGTGTTAAAGATGGACTACGAGATGTTGCTTATGTAAGCATTATGTAATGCTTATATAGGAACGCCCTGGAAGAACCCTATTAGGTCGTGTATCAGGTTGTGTATTAGGTCGTGTACCAGGTCGTATATTAGGTCGCGTATCAGGTCGTATCAGAATACGAGCCGGAATATAGACATTCCGGAACTAGGGTCTTCTAGGTATATAGAGACTTGATCCCCTATAGATAGATATTATCCATCGCATTAAGTTCATCCACATCACTTACTTTACTATATTGTTTACCGTGTTGTCCTCCTACTCCGCTTACCCATATCAACAGCTAGGTGGTTATACCATTGTCTTAATGATTGTTTTAGGCCATATAGAGCTTTATTTAATTTATATACCTTGTTTGGTATTGTAGTAACATCTTCTGGTTGTTCTATATATAGCTCCTTGTCTATGTCAGCATGCGTAAACGCATTTTTGAAGTCCCATTGAACTATTTCCCAGTCATGGTAAGCTGCTAGGTATAATAGCATTTTGTATACCTCTGGGCGGTAAGTATTTGCGAATATTTCTTTGTAATCTATGCCGTATTGCTAACTAAAGCCTTTTACTACCTATCTGGCTTTATATTTGATTATTTGGTTGTTTTGATCTGTTTTAATCTTGTACACCTATTGAGTTTTTAGAGCCTTTCTATTAGGTAGTAGATCAACGATAATCTAGGTCTTTTGTTTTTCAAGTTAATCGATTTCTATACCCATCGCCATTTGCTAATTCGGCCAATCAGGCGATTTTATAGCTTCTTTATAGGACTTTGGTTTATTTTGATTTGTTCCTAATAGAGCTAGTTTATCTATATCATCATTCTCTGATTCACTGGATTGATTTATCCTTGATCTTTAATTTTGTCTGGTTTGATTTTGTTTGACAGATTGATTTTGTTCAACAGATTGATTTTGTTTAACAGATTAATTTTGTTTAATTTGTTTATTCATCTGTTTATCTGTTCTTTGATTTAATTAAATAGACTTTCTTCGTTGACTTCTAGGTCGGCTTCTTTGCTAGTATTGAAAATATGAAACTGGTTTTCTAGTATTTTGATATCTCTAGCCTAAGTAAGCCTTTTGGAATCTATGTTATACAATCTGTAAATATTATTTCCAAAACCAAGTAATATTGCCTTTCTAGCTCTAGGCTCTAGTTTTTTGAGTCCTATGGCTTTGTTTTTGTAATATGCAATTGACCTAAATACTCTGATATTTGTAATTTCTGGTTTGGTATTATTAAGTGCTTGATAAGGCGTTTTGAATTGCAATTAACTGTGTAGAGTTCTATTGTATAGGTAAACCGCTGTATTTACTGCTTCCCCCCAAAGATACTTTGGTAGTTTTGTATGAAATAGAATACAGCGCACCTTTTCTAGTATTGTTCTATTTATTCTTTCTATTAACCTATTTTGTTCGTGGGTATAAGCTGCTGAATATTACTAAACAATACCGTATGTAAAGTAGGCTCCTTTGAACCTTTTATTTATAAATTTACCCCCTTAATCTGATTTCAGGTATTATATCTTTCTTTTTAATACATTTTTAGCTCTATTTTTAAATTCTATAAAAGCTTCATAGGCTTCTGATTTAGATTTCAGTAGTTTAAATTCTAAATATCTAGTAGCTGAGTCTAGGAAGAAAATGATATATTTTTCGCCATTTATGGTTTGAGGGGATATTGGTCCACATAAGTCAGTTACTGTTAATATGAGTAAGCGGAGGTAGGAGGACGACACGGTGGACGATATAGTGAAGTAAGTGAAGTAGATGAACTTAATGCGATTGATAATGTCTATCTATGGGGGATTAAGCCTCTATATACCTAGAAGACCCTAGTTCTGGAATGTCTATATTCCAGCTTGTATTCTAATACAACCTAATGCGCGACCTAATGCACGACCTAATGCACGACCTAATATACGACCTGATATATAACCTAATAGGGTTCTTCCAAGGTGTTCCTATGTAAGCATTATATAATGCTTATATAAGCAACATCCCGTAGTCTATCTTTAACAGTTACCACCTTTTCTAGGTGAACTTTTGGTTTTAGTGTAATTTCTTTATTTCGCTGACTTGTCAGCTTTGACTGTATATAGATTTCGCATTTATCTAGTGGAATGTCTGATTGGAGACCCAGAGTCTTTTTTAGTGAAATAGGATTTATATGGCCCATTCTTTGGTGCTAAAGTTTTGTTTGTTTGAGCAAATTATTTTTATTTATTTGTTCGATTTTATTTGTTTATTTAAGCAAATTGTTTTTATTTATTGGCTCAATTTTATTTATTTGCTTGCTTATTTTCTCATTTTTGGTCTTTTCACTAGGCAAATTGTTCTGTACTATATCTATATAGTACAGAGATTTTCTTCCCTTGGCTAAGATAAGTAGTTGTTCATTTTTGTATATATGGGCTTGACCGCCCCCAATTACAATTTTATAGCCAAGCTGATCTAGCTGACTGATAGATATGAGATTGTATCCAAAATTGGGTATATATAGGCAGTTTTCTAGTACAATTTTGTTGCCTTTTGTTACTAATTCTATATTTCCGATTCCAATAGAATTAATTGATGCATCGGTCCCCTAACCTATTTTTGTACGGGAATCTTTATAGCTTATAAAGTATTCCCTTTTAGTAATCACATGCTTTGTGCTTCCTAAGTCTAATACAAAATTAGCTCCTATTTGGTTGGGGGTTTGATTGGTAACAAATACCTATTCGGTATCCATTATATTAAGATCGATTTTAAAATCGTCTTCTTCTTCTTGTCTATTACTAGGATTACCAATTGTATTACTAGTATTTATAGACACAAGAGCTTCTTGATCTTTTGGCTCATAGTAGTGCTTGGTTTTAAAGCCTTTTGGTACCTTTTTAGGAAATAGGTAGAAACAGTCTTTTGTAGAATGTGTAGTTGTTTTACACCTTTTACAATACTTGTTTTTACGTATTCGATTTGTCTGATTCGGCTTTGCAAATTGTCTAGATCTAGTTACTAAGGCTATTTCCTAATCTTTAGATACCTGTCTTCTAGATTTGTCTATTAAATTAGAGAACAGGTTCTCTAAATTGATAGTACTAGAATTGGTTCTATAAGATTGGGTAACTATTATAATAAATCCTTTATAAGGACTAGTTAGGTTATTTAAGACCTAAGCAATAATTACCTAACTTGGCAGTTCTATGCCTTTGGCTTTCAATTAGTCGGTAAGTTGTTTTACTTTATTTAAGTATTCTTCCATAGAAGAGTATCTAGATAAAGTGGTTTTGAAGAGCTCTTTGTAGATTAAGAATTCAGAGCTAAACCCTTTTGGGCTGTAGAGATTTTTTAACAGATTCCATGCTTCCAGAGCTGTTTTGGAATGCCGTATTTGCAAAAGAGGTCCATCCTTAATTGTAAGCCTTATAGCGGCTAAAGCTTTTTTATTAATTTCCTTTTTTGGGTTGGCTCCTTCTTTAATAGCATTACTAAGCGATCTATTTACGAGGATGGATTTGACCCGAAGGCTCCAGACTTCGTAATTAGATTGCCCAGAAAGCTTAGTGATTGAGACTTTGTTGGACATTTTGTCTGCAAATGGATAAATAAAATGGAATAATAGAATCGAGCTTCGAGTAGATAAAATAGAATAGAGTAATGGAATTGAGCTTTAAATAGATAAATAGAATGGAATGATAGAGTCGAGCTTTAGATAAATAAATAGAATTGAATGGTAGAATTGAGCTTCGAATAGAATTCAAATGAAATTCAAACAAAATTCAAAATAGATTTGAAAAGAGATTTAAACAAAATTCAAATAAGGTTTGAATAAAATTCAGACGATATTCGATCAAAATTTAAACAAGATTTAGTTGACATTCAAGTGAAATTTAAGTGAGATTAAAATTGGAATGAAATTCAAGTGATATTGAAATTGGAATGAAATTTAAGTAAACTTAAGTTGAAATTAACTGGAGATTTTGAAGATTTAATTAATTGGCCAGCAATTAATTTAGATTTGGTTGTAATTTAGTTAAGATTTAATTTGAATTTTGGTTGAGGTTAGAGCAGCCGGTCTTATAACCTATTAATATGGGCAAGCGGAGGTAGGAGGACGATATGGTAAACGATATAGTGAACTAAGTGAAGTAGATAAACTTGATGCGATTAATAATGTCTATCTGCAGGGGATTGAGTCTCTATATACTTAGAAGACCCTATTCTGGAATATCTACGTTCCGGCTTGTATTCCAATACGTTACTAGATACGTTACCTAATACGTTACCTAATATGTTACCTAATATATTACCTAATATATTACCTAATACGTTACCTAATACACGACCTAATATACGTTTAATATACGTCTAATATACAACCTAATATACGTTTGATATACGGTCTAATATATAGTCTAATAGGGTTCTTCTAGGGTGTTCTTATATAAGCATTATAATGCTTATATAAGCAACATCTTCCAGTTTATCCTTAACATATTGCTGCTAAATAATAGGTAGAGTACCTATTAAGAGCTATAGATATCTAGGGCCTTAAGCTAGCCACCCTCCTAGAAGTAATTATATGGCAATAAGGTACCGCTAGAAGTATAATTAACCTTATATTTATAGATAAAGGCCTATACCAGAGACTTAAAAGGTGTAACCTTAAAGAAGAATAGGCACTCGCTTTAGACTATATCCCTATCTAGATACAGCTAGATCTGGATATTAAGGCGTAACTAAATAGTAAAAGATATATAATAAAAAAGCTTAAGATAGATAGCTTCCTTAATATAGTTAAATAATAACTTTAAGACCTAGAAGAAATCCACCTAATATTAAATAAGTAAGGCTTATTAGCTACCCCTAAGGAAATTAACTAAAGGCTAAAAAGGATCTAGGTAGTAATTAAAAATGGGCTAAAAGAGCACTACCTAGTCTTAAAACTATGCCTCTATATATAACACGCATAGTCCGCATAATGCATGGTTTTTATTGCCAGCTAATAACAAGTAAGAAGAAAATATATAAGCAGCTATAATTTTAAAGATAAGAGATAATATAAAGACATAAGAAACTAGCTAAAGAATACCCTAAAAAAAGAAGTAAGGAATAGCTAGAGATAGTTTATAAATAAGTATACTACTAACCTAAGCCTCCCCCATAATAAAGGTCTTTAGAGGATAGTAAAATAAGTAAAGAAAAAGGTAGGACATTTAGTAGAAGACCTATACCTTCCACCCCTATAAAGACTAGGTGAATTATTAGCTATAAGAGATAATAATAAAAAGGCAAAGATCCTTATAGAAAGTTTTTTTCCTTAACCAGCTTTAGTAGACCTTAGCAATATTATAGGTAAAGCACTAGTAACTTACCTAAGGGTTAATAGCAATATAACAACTAAAGAAATGGCTAGAACTATTAGCTGCCTTTTAAATAATATAGTACTAGGACTATATAGAATCCTAACTAAAGCCCTAAAGACCTACGGACCACTAATAGCACCTTAGCTTACGGATATAGCTAGAGTATGCTTTATAATAGGCTACTACCTAAGACTTAGAAGAGCTATAATAATATTTATCCTATATAAAAAAGGTAAAGCAGACTATTTACTTCTAGGGAGCTACTACCCTATTGCCTTAAAGAATACCCTTAGTAAGATCTTAGAAAGGGTAATAGCGGACTATATAGCAGATATGGCTAAGAAACACGCCCTACTACTACAAAGCTAAATAGGGGCAAGAAAGAACCGCTTAATACTATTAGCACTTACGCTACTTACTACCACCATTAAATCTATATAGGCAATGCAAAGGGACTTTATAGTATTAATACTTAGCCTAAATATTAGTGGTGCCTATAATAATATACCCTATAAGCGTCTCCTATATATCCTTAGGGCAAAAGGCTTCCTAGAATGGATTATATAATTTATTTAAGGGTTTATAGGTTAAAAAGAAATATTACTAGCCTTTAGCGGATACTAAAGCCCCCCTATTATAGTTATAATAGGAATACTATAAGGATTACCCCTCTTGCCTATACTTTTCCTTTTCTTTATAAGTAACCTACTTAACTCCTTTAAGGAAGGGGCGACCTAGGGGATAGGCTTTATTAACGATATAAACCTAATTATATATAGGCCAATAGCCGTAGAGAACTGCAGAACACTAGAGAAAGCCTATAACACCTATATAAAATAGGTAAGACAATATATAGTCTAATTCTTACTAGAGAAATACCAGCTAATCTATTTTATAAGAAAATATAAATAATCTATAGATCTCTAGTATATAATTTGCATTTAAGGCTTTAGTAATTAACCAGTTTTGGGCCTAAGAGTATTAGGAGTATAGGTAGATAGTAAGCTCTAGTAGAGCGTATATATAGCGTAAGCGGCCCGTAAGGGCCAAGTATAGTATATTATATTATCTAGAATTATCAGTTTTATATAGGGTTTATGCTTTTAGAGGTTACGCCTACTATACATAGCAGTTGTCCAGCTAACTATAACATATAGGTCTAGTATTTGGGCTATTAGAGAATCTAAAAAAGGCCCCCCTAAATTGCTCCTTAAACCACTTTAAAAGGTCTAAATAGCCTACCTCTAGAGTATAACAGGTGGATATAAGCGAACGGCTATAGCACTGCTTAAGAAGGAAGCTAATATTCCCCCCCTATAACTATATATTAAAGCCGCTGTAATATAAAGGGCGTAAAAGGAACGCAACTCTAATATTATAAAGTATATTAAGACACGCCTAAATAAACTATAGAGGGACCTTAGGGCGCCTTATAGGAGAATAAACTAACAACCCTAAAGTAGGGAAGATATATTAGAGAAACAGGTAAAGAAAGTAGAAGAAGAATAGTGCTGCTTTAGGGCCCAGGCTTATATAGAGGAGGAAGGGAGACGTATAAGAGGCCAGTAAGGACAATAGTAAGAAAGAGAAAGGAGCTAAGGTAGAGTATAAAAGAACGCTAGGAAACCATTTACTATAATATAATACTAGCTGGACTAATGCTAAAGAGGTATATGGGAGTTAAAGGTACAGAGGCTAACTAAGGCAAGAGGAACCTAAGCCGTAGCATGGTTAACGCTATAGGGGGTAAACACTCTAAGGCTCTAAGAAGGCCTAATAAAGGCAGAAAATATAATGGTAACACTCTTAAGAATAGGAATAATAGGACTAAAAGACTGGCTCTACTAGGTGGGTGTTCTAGTAGGTAGCCTAAGATATAAATATAGCTGGCCAAGACAGACACTAAAATACGTAATACTTTTATACCCCTTATATACTAACTAAGAAGCAATGCTCTTAGTAGCTAGTATAGAGAACTATAAGACACTGCTCTTAATATAAAAAGGCCTTAAGGTGGTTACCTAGTAGCTTATTAGCTAAAATATATTAAACCAGTTCTGGGTTATAAAGGAAATGGCAATAAAGGGTAGGGGGGCGAGTAATAGGTGCCCCCTAATAACTCTATAGTAGTAGAGTAAAGTTTGTAATACTAGCGTGTCTATAGGCTTGTTACGCAGTAGTGGTTCCTAAGGAGGTTAAAAAGTAAGATAGTAGGAGCACTATATAGAGGTCCTCGTAGAGGTTTATTTCGAAGTAATTACTAGAAGAAGTGCTACGTTTATAAGAAACCGAATTGCTAGTTAACTAGGCATTCTCTTAATAAGCAAAAGGAGGTATATAACAAGTTTCACTAAAGTGCAAGAAATATTAAAAATTATAAGGTTACTATAGCTTACTTCTAAAGCTTCCTGGTTTAATATAAAGGCGTAGAAGATCTTAAAGGTGAGGTTAATAAGGCCAAATAGCTCCTTATAGATATGGAAATTGAGGACTACTCTCCTAACTAATACTTTACTAAGTATAGCAAGGTAAACGGCTTATAAACTGTTACTGTTCTTAATAACTAATTTACGCTCCATTCTATTACAAAGTTAAATATCTTTAACAAGCCAAAGGAGAGTTCCGCGTTCTTATTTAACGATAGATACTCAGCAAATATCTTCTATAGTATTATACCAGATACCAAAGCCGCAGGAGTATCTATAGTAGGAGAACCTTAAGTTCAAGCTCTTTAGCAGCTGGATAACTCTGTTTAGATTAACCAATTAACGGCAGGCCAATATACAATACGTTTTGGCAAGGGTATCGCAATCTCTCTTGGCACAATTAGGGTCAAAACCTCCTTAGGGTACATCACCTTCCACGTTATTCCCACGAATACTCCGTTTCTATTTTGCATTAGAGATATAGATAAATTAGGCGTCAAGCTTAATAACCTTAAGAATGTACTTATTTAGGTAGATAATTAGGTACCCGTTATACGTAAGTAGGGTTACCCCTAGTTACTCCTTTATTAACTAAAAAAGAGTGTTGCTTAGAGCCACTTAACTAAGTCAGAGTTACGCCAACTACACCATCGTTTTGGCCACCCATCCGTTTATTAATTACTTAGGGTTCTTTAGTAAGTAGGCTATAAAGTCGAAGTTAAGGCAATTAAGCATCTTATAAAGTACTGCCATTACTGCCAAATAAACCAGAAGTCCCCTGGCCGATTTAAGTTCACCCTTAAAGATAATTACAACTTTAACTTCTGTATTATTGTTAACGTTATATATTTTAGCAGCAAGCTAGTACTCTAAGTTGTTAACTTCTTAACCTCCTTCTAAGCCGCACGTTTCTTAAAGGATATATCAGCTAGGAACGCATAGGATCCCTTTAATTATACTAGATTAATATCTACCTAGAACTCCCTAATTAAATTATCCACAATATAGGAAAGAACTTCTTATCTATAGAGTTTCGATAATAGATAAAGGCAATGGCAATTAAGGTTAAGGAAGTCCCTATTAAGGCACATAATAGTATTAGAAAAGTGGAGTGATATTACACGCTATTACGCCGCGCATATAAGATTATCTCTTTAGAGCTAGAGGACGCTAGGGAAGAACTTACCTTACAAATAGCTGTTAAAGCTATTAACAATTCCGCTAGCCTAAATAGGCTTATACCTATATTACTAGTCTTTGGCGCCTACCCTTAAATAACTAACAATTCTCTACTATCTCCCTCCGTTGTGTAATAAGCTAAGGCCAAGACAGTTCGACTTTTGGAGCTCTTGCTGCACCTGGCCCAAAAAGACCAAACCAACTAAAAGAACCCTGAAAAACACCCTAATAATCCCCTGAGATGCATACATTACAGGGGAGGCATAGGTGGAATGACGGTGGTACGCAGTTACGCGCGACCGCCAGACCTATACCCAACAATAGCCCCCCACAACAACAATAAGGACGGGCGAATACCACACCAGAAAGCGGAAATACCCTAATTAAGAAGGCATCTAATAAAATATAAAGCCTATTAGACGTGTCTAGTATCCAAAACTATAGGGGAGCATCTATTAGCTATTATAAACTAATATAGCTAGTAGAATGGCTCCAGTTTAGCAAACCTTTAATTAAATCCTCTAACGGCTAAACAAAATTAAAGATAAATAAAACCCCCCCCTATAGGCGAACCGCACCTGGGCCGCCATAGCTGCGCTCCTATAATATAGGGAACCTACCCCCCTAAAAATAATAACCGGGTATATAATTACAATATAACCAAATATAGAAAAGGTAGAGGAACTTAGGGGATAATTAAAAACAGAAGTTCTTATAGAGATTTGCAAGGAGGTCTATAACACCGTTACAGTCTAATACCTTAGGAGTGGAGACATTAGAGTTACCCTAAAGGACCAATAGGCAAAGAAACGGGCCGTAAGGGCAGGGGACAGGCTAGGAGAGCGTATTAGTATAAAAGTACTTTGTAAAGATTACTTAGTTGAAGTCCTATCAGTTCCTATAAGCCTTAGGGTAGAAAGGGGACGCTAGGCGGATAATACAGCAATTATATAGGAGATAGTAAAACAAATGGAACGCCTTATACTAGGACTTGTAATTACCCGGATCTAATAACTTTAATAGGAAAATATAAACCAAGCATATAATAAGAATAATAAGAAGATATAAGGGGCGCTAGAGACTCGCTAGGGAGACAATAAACAAACGTATAGCTCCCTTATTATTAGTATATATACACTAAAAATGCAAAAACTCCTTATCCAAAAAGAAATAATTATAAATGGCCTTATATACAACATAAGGCTCTATAACCATAGACTATACCTAAAATAATATTATTGCTGTGTATAATAGGGACACACCTAATCCATATACGTAGCACAGGTATACTGCAGCCACTATGCAGGCCCCTATAATATAAGACAATATATAAATTAAGACCAAATAAAATGCGTAAACTGTTACCAAAGCATACATAAGGCGTGGGAGAGAGAAGACTGCATTAAATACAGGAGACGGAAGAAAAGGGCTTAACAGCTATAGGAATAACTGCACGCTAGGTTATATAAATAGAAACAACAGGTAATAAGCTAGGGGGATATAGGTATCTTCCTAGCGTTTCCTATCTTTAACACTAGGGGGCTAAGCTAGCTATTCTAAGCCTTAACAGGCTAAAAGCGACGCTACGCAATATTACTAGACCGAATAGGGATATAAGGGACACATAGGACACAAGGAAGAGGACGCCCAGTAGGAAGACCCCTATAGATAGCTATAGTAAGTTTAAGGCCGGGATAATTAAGAATTAGATTTAACGCGGCAAATATAACACACGTAGTGGCTTATAAGGGGCATATAGCCAACTAGTAAGAACAGGGGAAGAACCGGAGGCAATAACAGACTTAGATTTAGAAAGGCTAGTAGGAACACAAGATATAGAAATAGAAAGCTCTATATAAAATAAGTAGTAGCTAGGGAGTAAATATAGGAGATAGAAGTTTTAAATATTTTAGAGAAAGTAGAAACGGAAGAAGTAAGGAGTAAAGAAAAGGCAAAGGACCCCCGCTAGGGGTCCGCCACTTGACTATTATATAGTATAACTGCGGCAATACGAACTACTGTCTAGTAAGGCCCCTACTAAACAGTCTAGACCCAGAGAAATACTATATTCTTGCTATATAAGAGCCGTATTATAATACCTATATATAATTAATATACTGCCCCTAAGGATTCTAGCTCCTATATAAACCAAAAGCAGCTATACACGTATGCTTTATAATTAGCAAAAATATTAGCCTTGCCTTATAGTTATAGTAGGCAGTTAACCTAGATATTGCAGTTATAACCATCTAGATATATAGGGGACTAGTACAAATTATTAATATCTATAACCCTAGGGTTAAAGGGGTAGTATAAATAGAGAATATTATATCTGTAATAAGCTTGCTAGAAACTAAATACGCGGAGTCTATTTTACTAGGAGATATAAACCTCCACTACCTATAGTAGGGGGGCATCCATGTTGCTGCTGATTAATAGGTAGAGTGTCTACTAAGAGCTATAGACAATGGGGGCCTTAAGCTAGCTACCCCCCTAGGTGCAATTATATGGCAATAGGGCACTACTAAAAGTATAATTAACCTTATGATTATAGACGAAAACCTATACCAGAGACTTAAAAGGTGCTCCCCTAAAGAAAAATAGGTACTTACCTTAGACTATATCCCTATCTAGATATAACTAGATCTGGACATTAAGGCGTAACTAAATAGCAAAAGATACGTAATAAGGAAGCTTAATATAGATAGCTTCCTTAATATAATTAAATAATAACTTTAAGACCTAGAAGAAATCCACCTAATACTAAATAAGTAAAGCTTATTAGCTACCCCTAAGGAAATTAATTAAAGACTAGAAAGGATCTAGGCAGTAATTAAAAGTGGGCTAGAAGAGCACTACCCAATTTTAAAACCAGGCCCCTATACGCAACATGTATGGTCCGTATAGTATGCGGCCCTTATAGCCGGCCAATAATGAGCAAGGAGGAAATATATAAGTAGCCACAATTCTAAGAATAAGAGATAATATAAAGATATAAGAAACCAGCTAAAGAATACCCTAAGAAAAGAAGCAAGAAATAACTGGAGATGGTTTATAAATGAACACACTACTAACCTAAGTCTCCCCTATAATAAGGGCCTTTGGACTATAGTGAAATGGGTAAAAAAAAAGGCGGGACGCCTAGTAGAAGATCTATACCTACTACTCCTATAAAGAGCAGGCAAACTATAGGCTATAAGCAATAATAATAAGAAGGCAAAGATCCTTATAGAAAGATTTTTCCCTTAACTGGCTTTAGTAGACCTTAGTAATATTACTAGTAAAATACCGGTGACTTGCCTAAGGGTTAACAGCAATATAACAACTAAAGAAATGGCTAGAACTATTAGCCGCCTTTTAAACAATATAGTACTAGGACTAGATAGGATCCTAAACAAAGCCCTAAAGACCTATAGACCACTTATAGCACCTTGGCTTATAGATGTAGCTAGAGCATGCTTTGCAATAGGCTACTACCTATAACTTAGAAGATCTATAACGATGGTTATTTTATAAAAAAAAGGTAAAGCAGACTACTTAATCCTAGGAAGCTACCGCCCTATTGCCTTAGAAAACACCCTAAGCAAGATCTTAGAAAAGGTTATAGTGGACTATATAGTAGATACAGCAGAGGAACACGTCCTACTACTATAAAGCTAAATAGGGGCAAGAAAGAATTGCTTAACACTATTAGCACTTACACTACTTATTACTACCATTAAAACTGCATGGGCTATGTGAAAGGACTTTATAGTATTAATGCTTAGCCTAGATATTAGCGGCGCCTATAATAATATACCCTATAAGCGTCTCCTATACATCCTTAGGGCAAAGGGCTTCCTAGAATAGATTATTTAGTTTATTTAA